>Ga0182024_10003776_pt1 | contig 35567 bp, 25 predicted proteins | sample P32metaG_FD_120480 | JGI IMG/M metagenome (GOLD analysis project Ga0182024, IMG submission 120480) | Permafrost microbial communities from Stordalen Mire, Sweden - P3-2 metaG (Illumina Assembly) | ecosystem: Environmental > Terrestrial > Soil > Wetlands > Permafrost | place: Sweden: Stordalen...
GGCGCGCGTTCGGAGTCTGCACGAGCGCATCGTTCTGCTCACCCTGGAGCGACGTACCGAACCCTACGTCGACGACGCGGAGCGGGTGGCGCTCACGCGGCTCAGCAGCCGGCTGACGCGGGTAGAAGCTCGGTTCGGTTTCATGGAGTTGCCTTCTCTCCAGCCGATCGTCGAAGCGTGCGGATTAAAGGGTCTGCACATTGGCGACGACAGCACGTCGTACGTGATCGCGCTCCCTCGGATCGTCCCCGGCTCGATGGACTGGTTCTCGGTCGCTCGAAGATGGCTGTTCGCGACCATGAACAAACTCGTCGGCCCGCTGCCGGAAAGCCTCAATATCTCACCGGATCAACTGGTGGAGCTTGGAATAGGAGTCCGGTTCTAGCACGCCTCCGTCACGTCTCGGCGTGTGAGACGAGAACCGGGATCGTCGTTGCACGCAGCACGCCTTCCGCGATGCTGCCTTGCAGCGCGCGAGCGACGCCGCGGCGGCCGTCGCGAGAAGGAACGTGTCGCCGTATGCTTGGACCGTTGCCATGAGAGCAGTCTCCTTCGCGAGCATCGCCTGCGCGACGGCTGGTGTGAACTGCGCGCCCAACACGTGCATGGCCTGCGCCACTGCCGGACGCGAGAGCACGACCGCTCCCGCGTCGTCCGAAAGATGGGTCGCGGTCCGACAAGCCGGCTCAGCGTGCGGCGTTGGGGACGTTTTCCGCCGGGGATGCGGCCGGCGAGCACGGCGCTGCTGCTTCGCCGGCGCGATCGACGATCGCACGGGCGATCTTCGGCGCATCGCGGGCGATCTCGAAAAGACTCCCCTCGATGTCGTTCGTAAGCCCGATGAAGTAGAGCCTGGCCGCGGTCGGGCTCGTCCGCGGCCCGTGGACCGCCGGCGTGCCGTCCGGCCGCAGCACGCCGAGGCCTCCGACCAGCGGCTCGAGATTGCGCCGAAATCCCGTCGCCGCGACGACCGCATCGACGCGTAGCCGCCGTCCGCCCGCGAGGACCACCTGCGCACCGTCGAATCGCTCGACGGCAGGGACCGCCTCGACGCGGCCTGCCGCGAGCTCGCGGCAAAAGCCGGTGTCGATCACCGGGATGCGACCGTCGAGAAGCTCGGCGACGAGGCCGCGCGCGGGCGGCGGTACGCCGTAGCGCGTCAGGTCACCGAATGCGAAACGCTGCAGCCGCAGGGCGGTCCGGTCGACGAAGCGCGGCGGCAGCGGGGCGGCGAGCGCGCCGAGCAGTTGGGTCGGGATCCCGAACAGTTCCCGGCCCAGGATGTTGGGGCCGCGGCGCACCGCGACGCGGACTCGCGCGGCGCCCCCTTGGGCCAGATCGGCCGCAATCTCCGCGCCCGAGCTGCCGAGCCCGACGACCAGGACGTTCTGCCCGCGAAATGGCTCCGCGTTGCGATAGTCGCGCGAATGGAGCAGCGCGCCGGTGAAGCGGTCCGCGCCCGGCCAATCGGGGACGCGCGGGGTGTTGTTGTATCCCGTCGCGACGACGACCGCGGCGGCGCCGATCGTCTCGGTCGGCGTGCGGATCAGCCAGCCGTCGCCGCGCCGCTCGATCCGCTGGACCTCGATGCCGGACCTGACCTCGAGCTCATTGCGCTCGGCATAGAGCTCGAGGTACGCGATGAAATCGTCGCGCGCGACCCACCGGCCCATGCGCGCCGGGATCGGCGTCTGCGGTAGTCCCGAGAGCCAGCGTACGGTGTTCAGATGCAGACGGTCATAGTGACGGCGCCAACTCGTCCCGACGCGCGGGCCGCGCTCGAGGACGAGCGCCTGAACCCCGAGCCGGCTCAGCGCGGCGGCCGTCGCCAAGCCGCCGGGCCCCGCGCCGATCACCACGACCTTATACTCGGCCGCGATGCCGTCGCGGCGAAGGCGGAAATAGGTCGCCATCAACCGGCCTCGCGCGATCGGTCGCGCACGAGGGCGGGCCATTCGCGGCACCACTGGAACGCGCCGAGGCTGCCGAACGTGCTCGGGACGATGAGCGGTTCCGCGAGCGAGGCCGCGATGCCGTCCCAAAGGTTGATGCGCGAGCGGATCCCGGCGCATGCGGCGTGCTCCGCCATGACGTGCAGCGCGTCGTCGTTCGCGACGAGGCGCTCGAGCATCCGGCGCGCCTTGGGCCCGTGGTCGCCCGCATCGAGCTCGACGTGGCGCTCGAGGTAGAACGTGAACGCCGGCACCTCCGCCTGCGGATTGCCCCAGAGCGTCAGCAGCCGCCCGAACATCTCGGGGATGACGTCTTCTCGGCTATATAGAAAGTCCGCCAGTACCTCGACCGTATGACCGTTCGTCGCGACGGCGAGCGTCCGCAGCACGAAGTCGCGGACGTGGCGCGGAGCGGCGGCCACGTCGAGCGCGCGGGCGGGCGCATCGCCCGCCACCAGCCGTTCCACGAACCGTAGGAAGGGCGTGCGGTCGGCTCCGACTTCGTCCATCGCCGACAAGTAGATGTCGAGGTGGCTCGCAGCGTTACCGCGCGGATCGCAATCGCTCTCCTCGGACAGCACGATCTCGTTGATGAAACGCGCGACGAAAGCGTCCCGCGGCGGGATCCACGGCAATGCGACGCAGGTGAAATCGCGCTGTAGACGCTTCAGCAGCGACATGAAATCCCACACCGCGAAGACGTGGTCGCGCATGAATGCACGCAGGCGTCCGATGTCGTCGACGTAACCGTAGAGCGGGTGGCGCAACAGCTCTTCGCGTGCTGCGAGCGTGGCCGGCGCGTTCATTCGAGCACCGCGTAGCCGGGGTCCTCGCGCCGGATGAAACGCGGGGGCTCTCCGCACCACCACACGAGGACGCGGCCCGTGAGCGCCTCGTCGGTCGCGAGCCGAACGACCGCGCCTGCGACGTCGTCGACGCTCAGGAGAACGTCCGGCACGCCGCCGGCGAGCCGTTCGCCGGGAGTCATGCGCTCGACGAACTCCGTCACTTCCGGCGTCGCCACCCAGTCGGGGACCAGACAGTTCACACGCACGCCGTGGCTCGTGTGCAGGACCGCGAGCGCTGCGGACAAGTGCATGATCCCGGCCTTGGCTGCATCGTACGCGGGCCACGGTCCCGCTCTGCGGCCGTAGCCGAGCGCCGAGGTCGAACCTAGGTTGACGATCGCGCCGCCGCGCCGTCTCTGCATCGCCGGAACGGCAGCGAGGATGCAGCGCATCGCACCAGCCAGATCGACCTGCAGCGTCTCCAACCAGTACTCCAGCGGTTCGCCCTGGTGGACCTTGCTGGCGTCGTTGACGAGAACGTCAAGGCGCCCGTACGTCCTTTCAGTGAACTCGAACAACGCGCGCACGTCGGCGTCGCTCGCGACGTCTGCGGCGCAGAACGCCGCGCGGCCCTGCTCGGCTTCGATGCTTCGAACCGTCTGGCGTCCGCCGGTCTCGTCGACGTCGGCGACGACGACCGCCGCGCCTTCGCGCGCGAAACGGCGTGCGATCGCGCGGCCGGAGCCGGCACCTCCACCTCCGGTCACGATCGCAACCGCATCCTTCAGCTCCATGTCGCGTGCCTCATCGCTTTCTCGCGAGTGCGACCGACGCCGCCAGGACGGCGGTCTTCTCGTCGGCGCCCCAGGGCCGGCCGGCCTCGCGCCCGAGCTCCGTCACCGTTCGCCGCAGGTCGTCCGGATGGCGGCCGAGGGATTCCGACGCCTTCGCGTACGCGTCGCGCTCGACGAGGGAGACGCTCGACACGCCGCGCTCGCGCGCGGCGCTTTCGAGCGCGTTCCAGAACAGGCGCCCCTCGAGCGCGTGCGCCCGCACGTGCAGGTTGCCGAGCTTCGCCGGATCGCCGGCGCTCCCGACGACGAACCCAACGCCGCGCAGCACGTGTCCCGACGCCTCGACGTCCGCCGCGAGCGCGTCGAACTCGCGCTGTGCAGCGGCGTTCACCGCGCGCACCGCGCGCTGCACGACCTTCCGCCCCTCGGCATCGGGGAGCTCGAGCGCGGCATGGTACGGCTGCTTCGAGTCGGGCATCTTCGGGTCGGTCAGGTCGATCTCGCGTCGCAGCAGCACCCGCGGCGCCGATGCCGAGCCGGTGATCACGACGGCGATCGCGCGCGCCGTCTTGACGCGGAACCCAATCGCCGCCGCTTTGGCTGCCATCGCCGTCAGTCCGCGACCAGGTGGCGCAGCAGCGAGTCGACCGCGTCGTCGGGAAGAACGTCGACCGTGCGGCGCAGTCGCATTTCTTCGCTGGTCAGATAGCCTTTGCGCGCGAGCTCGGCCTCGACGAGCGCGGCCAGCCGTTCAACCGTCGGTGCGGCGAACAGCTCTTCCAACAGCAGATCGATCCCGTAGCGGGCCCGCAGCTCCGCGACGAACCGGGCCGCGAGCAGTGAGTGCCCGCCGGCGTCGAAGAAGTCGTCGCGCACGCCGATGCGATCGCGACGCAACAGCTCCGCGGCCATGCCGGCTATCTCGCGCTCGAGCGGACTGCGCGGCTCGACGTAACCCGGGTCGTCGACCGCGTTCGGATCGTACGGCGGCAGGCTGCGGCTGTCGACCTTTCCGGTCGGCGTCGTGGGGAGCGCGTCGAGCAGCACGAACGCCGACGGGATCATGTACTCGGGTAGCCAGGTGCGCAGCGCCGCACGCAGCCGCCCCGGGGCGCAATCGTCCGCGTGCGCGGGCGTTCGCGGCACGACGTACGCGATCAGCAGTGCGTTGCCGGGCGCGTGTTCGCGCACGACCGCCACGGCGCGCTCGACGGCCTCGAGCGCTCCGAGCCGCGCCTCGATCTCGCCCAGCTCGATCCGATGACCGCGCAGCTTGACCTGATGATCGCGTCGGCCCGCGAACTCGAGCGCGCCGCCGGCGCGGTAGCGCGCCATGTCGCCGGTGCGGTACAGCCGCGCTCCGGGTTCGCGCGAAAACGGATCGGGCACGAAGCGCAACGCCGTCGCCGCGGGGTTGTCGTGATATCCGCGCGCGAGGCCCGCGCCGCCGATACACAATTCGCCGATCGTGCCGGCCGGCACCGTGTGCAAGTTCTCGTCGAGCACGTGGAGCTGCGTGTTGGCGAGTGGGCGTCCGAGCGCTACCGGAACGCCGGGAACGATGCGATCGGCGCTCGACCACACCGTCGTCTCGGTCGGACCGTACATGTTCCACGCTTCGGCGTGACGCGACGCGAGCTCTTCCGCCAGCGATGCCGGCGTCGCCTCGCCGCCGCACCGCGCGCTGATACGGCGTTCGTCGAGCCCGCCGGCCGCCTGCAGCAGCAGCCACGTCGTGGCGGTCGCCTGCACGACCGTCACGCCGTTCTCCGTGATGCAGCGCTTGAGCGGTGCGCCGTCGGTGAGCTCCTCCGGTGCTGCGACGACCAGCGTCGCGCCAGCGGCCAGGGCCGGAAATATCTCCGCCACGGAAGCGTCGAACGAGAGGCTCGCGACGCTCAGCGCGACGTCGCGGCGGGCGAGCCCGGGGCGCTGCAACATCGCGCCGACGAGATTCGACAGCGAGCGGTGGGCGATCGCCACCCCTTTCGGGGTCCCGGTCGAGCCGGACGTGTAGATGACGTACGCAAGGTTGGCCGGATCGACGCGTACGCCGAGCGCGGCGTCGGTGTGCAGCGCCGGCTCCTCGCGGTCGACGCGAACGATCGTTGCATCGGTTACCAGGACACGTTCGAGCGTGGCAGCTTCACCGACGATCACCGCCGGCCGCGCGTCGCGCAGGATCTGCGCGAGCCGTTCGGGCGGATGCGTGGGATCGAGTGGAACGAACGCCGCGCCTGACTTGAGCACCGCCAAGACGGCGACGATCATCTCGGCGGAGCGTTCGAGCAAGATCGCGACCAACGTCTCGGGGCCGGCTCCCGTAGCGTGGAGGCGGCGCGCGAGCGCGTTGGCGCGCGCGTCGAGCTCGCGGTAGGTGAGCCGCCGGCCGCGGAAGACGACGGCGCATGCGTCCGGACTGCGCGTGGCTTGTCGCTCGACGAGCTCATGGACGCACGCCGGCGCGATCGCCCGCTCGGGGCCGCGGACCCACGCCTCGAGCGCGGCGCGTTCGCCGGGCAGCACGACGGACGTGCGCGAGAACCGCAGGTTCGGGTCGGCGACCAAGAGGGTGAGCGCAGCCTCCAAGCGCTGAGCGAAGCGCTCGATCGTCGACGCGTCGAAGAGATCGGTGCTGAACGCGATGCGTCCGGTCAGCTCGGGACGGTCCCACAGGTGCAGTTCGACGTCGGCGCGCGCGGAGCGCGAGCCAAGCTCGACCGGCTCGAGCCGCACGCCGGCGAATCGGATATCGTCGTTCGGCGGCTGGAAGATGAAGAGGGCCCCGAACATCGCGCTGCGCGAGAGGTCGCGCTCCGGCCGCAGCTCTTCGACGACGCGTTCGAAGGGAGTCGCCTGGTGGGCGAACGCGCCGGTGCACGCCTCGCGAACGCGTGTCAGCAACTCGCGGAAGGTGGGGTCGCCGTGAAGCGAGGTGCGTAACGCGAGCATGTTGACGAAGTTGCCGACAAGATCGAACGTCTCGACTCGCGTGCGGTTCGCGATCGCCGTTCCGACGACAATGTCGCGCTGTCCGGCGAGCTTCGCGAGCACGAGCGCGTATGCGGCCAAGAGGACCATAAAGGGGGTCGCGCGCTCTTCGCGGGCGAGTGCGCGCAGCGCGTCCGAGAGCGCGCGCGAGAGCCGCAGCTCGCGCCAGTCGCCGCGCGCACTCATGATCGCCGGCCGAGGGCGGTCGGTCGGGAGTTCGAGTGAGGGCGGATCCGCGAGCCGCTCGCGCCAGTATGCGAGGTCGCTTCGCCAGTGATCGTCGCGCACGGTGTCGCGCTGCCACGCCGCGAAGTCCACATACCGAATCGGCAGGGGCGGAAGGGATGCCGGTCCGCTGCGCGCGAGACCTTCATAAATCGTCGAGAGGTCGCGCAGCGCGATGTTGAGCGACCAGCCGTCGGCGACGATGTGGTGCGCGACGATCGCGAGGACCGAACCGTTGGAGACCGTGCACAGCAGGAACCGTGCGGGCGGTCCGTTCGCGAGATCGAACGGCCGGTGGATCGCGCCGTCCACCCGCTCGAGTGCGGCGGCAAGCGCGTCGCCAGGCGCGAGCGCGCGAAAGTCCGCCGACTCCAGCACGGGCGATGCGCGGTCGTCGACGACCTGTCGCAAGCGCCCGCCGTCCTCGCGGATCATCGTGCGAAGCGAGCCGTGGCGCGCGGTCAGCTCGCCGATGCTTCGCGCGAGGAGCGCGGGGTCGAGCTGCACCGGTATCTGAGCGCAGAAGGAAAGATTGTACGCCGGCGTTCCCGGCCAGAATTGGTCGACGAACCAGATGCGCTCTTGCGCGAACGAGAGCGGCGCCGCGTCTAAGGCCGGCCTTGCGCCGATCTTCGGCTCCGGCGCGATCGCGTTCCCGCGGCGCCATTCGTCGAGCAGCTTGGACTTCGCCGCCGAAAGCGAGGAATCGCGCCGATCGCTCATCCGGCGATCGTCTCTTGCCGTGCGTCGACCGGCGCGGGCACCAGCACCGGCACTTCGACCTCGACCCGCAGCGCGCGCGATTTGCGTGCGTCGCGGGTCAACAGGATCTTCTTCAACCAGCGGTCGCGTCCGTCGTACCGCGGGCGGAACGCGCGCCGGCCGTGGACGACGCGGTAGTTGTCGAAGAAACAGACGGTACCCGGCTCAATCACGAAACCGTCGAGCGCGCCGTCCAAACGCCGTACCAGCGTATCCAGCGCGGCCACCGCCTGCGCGTCGCCCGGGACGGCCGACATGAAGACGGGATCGATGCGGAGATACGGCCGGCGCGGATCGCCGAACAACACGGCGACCGATACCGGCTCCTGCAAGTGCCTGAGCACCGCGCGGTCGGCGGCGCTCGGCGCGGGGCCGTCGCGCTCGCGCTGGTTGAGGTGCTCATCGTCGGGTCGCATGAGGAAGCGCGGCTCGTGCAGCGTTCGCCGTTCGATTGCCGTCAGGACGCCGGCGTCCAGCACCGCGTACGTCGTCGGAATGCGCTGCTCGTTGCGCAGTCCCATGAGACCCAAATAGTCGCACCGGTACGGGTGAAACGCGTCCTCGGTGTGCCAGGCGAGGACGGCTGCGCTGCCGTGGCCGCTCTGCTCCTGTTCCTGGCCGCGAATCGGAACGACGTTCTGAATGAGGCGACCGCCCTGCAGCGTGGTCCAACCGAACGGTTCGCCGAGCACCGATCCGAGCAGTACGAAGAAGAGCTCCTCGCGCCGTGCCGTCATATCGCCGACGCGCGTGTTCCAGTGCGCCGGCGTCGGGCCGAGCCGGCCTTCGTCGACGGTAAACCCGCTCACCGCGACGGCGGGCGCGCCGTCATCGCGCTGAAAGCCGTCCAGAAACGCCGTCAGGCCGGCCGGTAACCGGGCGTAGGCGAGGCGGCGCGCAGCGGCGCAGAATTCCGGCGAACCGGCGCTCTCATACCGAGGCAGCAGTGATGCCAGCAGCGCGTCGACCGCGTCGCATTCGAGCTGCGAAAGCCGGTACGTCGCGACAGGCACTCTTCACGTGTCCATGCGGCGGCGCAAGCTGAGCGGGCGCATATCGACCCATACGCCCGCGATGTGCTCGAGACAGGCGTCCTTGTCGCCGCTGAAGCCGGCGGCACGCCAACCGGCCGGCGGCTCGCGATCCTCGCGCCAAATCGAGTACTGTTCCTCGTCGTTCACAACGACGACATACGCGGACTCCGCGGTCGTGCTCTCGGCCATCGTCATTCCCTTTCCGCGCGCGGCACGGAGCCGGTGCGCTCGTCGCCCAGCAGTTCGCGCAGCATCGCGACGACCTGCTCCTCGGAGAGGTCGCGCACGAGTCGGCGCGGCCCCGCATGTACAGCGCGCGGCGCGCGGTCGAGTGCGGCGCGCTCGACCTTTCCGCTGGCGGTGCGCGGCAACTCGTCGAGCAGCTCGAGCCGGTCGGGGATCATGTACGCCGGCAGGGAGCGCGCGAGAACCGAGCGCAGCGCGTCACGGTCCACCTGCGTTCCGTGCCGCGCGACGACGTACGCGACGAGCCGCGCGTCGCCTTCGCCTTCCACCTGCACCGCAACGGCTGCCGCCGCGACGTCCGGGTGATCGTACAGCGCTGCTTCGACCTCGCCGAGCTCGACGCGGAACCCGCGCACCTTCACCTGCGTGTCGGTGCGGCCGAGAAACTCCAGCGTTCCGTCGTCGAGATAGCGGGCGAGATCACCGGTGCGGTACAGCCGTTCGCCGGGACCGTCCGCGAACGGGTTCGGCACGAACCGCTGCGCGGTGAGCGCCGGCGCGTTCAGATAGCCGCGGGCGAGGCCCTGGCCGGCGATGCATAGTTCGCCGGCCTCGCCGACCGGCAGCGAGCGCAGCTCGTCGTCGACCACGTGGACGCGCGCGTTGCGGATCGGCCGCCCGATCGACACGGTCGGACGCTGGTCGCGCGCGTCGCATAGGTGCGCGGTCGTCCAGACCGCGGCCTCGGTCGGGCCGTAGTCGTTGTAGAGCCGCGCCCACGGAAGCAGCGCCGTGTGCTCGCGAGGCAGCTGGACGGGCATCACCTCGCCGCCGACCGAGACGTCGCGCAGCGAGCGCAACGCCTCGCGTCCCGCGCCGAGCACCAAGCGGTAGAACGATGGCATCGCCGTCATGTGCGTGACGCGCTCGTCCTTGATCAGCCGGGCGAGAAGGCGCGGGTCTTTCGACTGCTCGTCGTCCGGCAGCACAAGCCGCCCGCCGCTGCACAGCGTCCAGTAGATCCCGGCTGCCGACGCGTCGAACGTCAGCGGGGCGGGCATCGCGTACGCTCCCGGTGAGAAGCGGCCGAACGCGGACCGCGCGACGGTCGAGTTCACGATCGCGCGATGCGAGATCAGCACACCCTTGGGCCGGCCGGTCGAGCCGGACGTGTAGATCGCATATGCGAGGTCCTCCCCGTAAACGCCGCCGCGCGGTCCGTTCGGAGCGATCTCGGTCGTGTCCGGATCGATCACCGTTAACCCGTGCGCTGCAAAACGGCTCGCGACCCGCGTCGACGCGAGCACGAGGGTGATGCGCGCGTCGTCCAGGAGGAAGCGCACGCGCTGCGGCGGGTGCTCGGGATCGAGCGGAACGTACGCGCCGCCGCTTTTCAACACGGCGAGCAACGCGACGATCGTCGCCGCACTGCGCTCGGCCGCGACGCCGACGAGTACGTCGGGCCGCGCGCCGAGCGCGCGCAGGCGGCGCGCGAGCGCGTTCGCGCGCGCGTTCAGCTCACCGTAGGTCAGTGCTCCGTCGCGCGCGGCGACCGCTGCGGCGTAGGGCGTGCGGAGCACCTGCTGTTCGAAGAGCTCGTGCAGGCACTGCACGCGTTCGTCGCCGATCGACGAAGGCGGCGCGCCCGTGCGAAGGCGTTGCGTCTCCATCGTCCGTCCGAACGCGTACAGTGCGGCGCGGCGCCGGCTAGCCGGCCCTGAGCTGGGCGGCGGCGGCGCCGTACACTTTCCGCGCGTTCTCGGCCATCGCTCCGGCGACGTAGTAGCTCGTCGTGAAATTTTGGGCGACGCTCGAGAGCAACGTGATCCGCTGTTGAAACTCCTGCTCGAACAGGAGCCCGTACAGCGTTTCCATGTCCCCGTGAAGGACGATCATCGCGATCTCTTTGGAAGCGTTGCAGGTCGTCGAGATGTAGAACTGCGGGGCCTCGAACTCTTTCGCTGCGGCGCGTGTGTTCAAGTGTCCGAGGAACTGCTCGAGGTGATCGAGCGCTTGACGCTCGAGGCCCGCCGGGGGCGTACCCCAGCTGATTTTCAGCGCACCTTTCACGCCTTGCATGTAGTTCGGCATCGTAATTGATCTCCTTGAGAACGCCGGCATTCACGGGTCGTCGAGAACGATCCGGCGCAAGAACGTCGCGCTAGCACGATTCGGCGGCGCATTCGTGGAAGCGCGCCCGTGCCGCGTGTCGAGCGCGGTAACGAAAGAGGGTGTCGCAAGTCTAGCAGGATCGTCGCCAAAAGCAAGTCTCTTGATAGTTTTGACAGTAGCAGGCGGCCTGGTCTAGGTTCTATGATCTGCGTGCGTTGATTCGGAGGAAGCATGCAGTTCGGGATGTTTTTCGAGCTCCAGTCGCCTCGGCCGTGGACGGACGGCAGCGACCGGAAGATCGTGCGCGATGCGCTCGAATCGGCAGAGGTCGGCGAGCGCTGCGGGATCGATTACGCGTGGGCGCAAGAACACCACTTCCTCGAAGAGTATGCGCACTCGACCGCGCCCGAAGTGTTCCTGGCCGCGGTCAGCCAGCGTACCGAGAAAATGCGCCTAGGACACGGCGTTACGCTAATGCCGAGCACGTACAACCATCCGGCGCGCGTTGCGGAGCGCATCGCGATGCTCGATCTGGTCAGCGACGGTCGCGTCGAATGGGGCACCGGCGAGTCGAACTCGCGGATCGAGCTCGAAGGTTTTCGCGTTCCGTACGTCGGGAAGCGGGCGATGTGGGCAGAGGGCGTGCGCGAAGCCGCCAAGATGATGTGCTCCGAACCGTACCCAGGATTCGAAGGCCGCTCGTTCTCGATGCCGGTGCGCAATGTCGTTCCCAAGCCGGTGCAGAAACCGCACCCGCCGATTTGGGTCGCGTGTACGAACCGTGACACGCTCAAGCTCGCAGCTCGGCTCGGGATCGGCGCGCTGACGTTCTCGTTCATGGACGGCGGCGAGGCGCGTTACTGGGTCCAGGAGTATTACGAGACGTTCGAGCGCGAGTGCGTTCCGCTCGGCCAAGCGGTGAATCCGAACGTCGCGATGCTGGCCGGCGTGATGTGCCATCGCGACTCAGCTACAGCGGTTGCACGAGGCCTCGAGGCGCAGCAGTTCTTCAAGTACGCGCTCGCGCACTACTACCGTTTCGGAGCCCACGTCCCGGGCCGGACGAACCTGTGGGAAGAGTTTCAGCGCGCCGAGCGCGAGCCGATGGCCGGTGTCGAGGCCGTCGGCGATCCCGATGAAGTGCGGCTCCATTTCCGCGAACTCGAAGACGCCGGCGTCGACCAAGTGATCCTGCTGCAGCAGGGCGGGAAGGCGGAGCACGAGCACATCTGCGAGTCGCTCGAGCTGCTCGGCGCGGAAGTCTTCCCGGAGTTTCGCGCGCGCCATGCCGAGCGCATCGCGCGCAAGACCGAAATGCTAACGCGTGCGACGGAGCGGGCGCTCGCACGGGTCGTCCCGCCCGACGCGGTCGAGCCGCCGCTCGTCGAGTCCTATCCGCGGCTTTGGAAAAAAGAAGTCGCAGCAGAGGACACGGTCGGCACGAAACGCGCCTTCGACGCGACATCGCTGTGGCGGCTGCACGTCGGCGGCGCGAAGACGGCGGCGCCGGCAGCCGTCGCGGACTCGCTTGTCGCGTTGGTCCGCCGTCAAGCCGATCGTTCGCCGGACGATGTCGCCTTCGGTTTCGTCCCGAGCGGCGACGGCGAGCCGAGCACGCTGAGCCGCGCGGGGCTGGAGACCGAAGCGCGCCGCATCGCGAGCCTGCTCGCCGGGCGGATCGCTCCGGGTGCGCGGGCCTTGCTCGTGTTCGAGCCTGGACTGGATTTCCTCGCGGCGTTCTTCGGCGCGCTCTTTGCGGGGGTGATCGCGGTGCCGGTGTTTCCGCCGCTGCCGCCGCGTTTTGCCGGATTCGATCATCTCGAGCGCGTGCAGCGCGACGCGGGTGCGGAGGCGATCCTCACCAGCTCGGCGCTGAGCGAGTTGGCCGACTCGGTTCCCGGCGGGCGCGAGCGTCTGCGCAACGTGCGCTGGATCGTCACCGATCGCGACGGCGACGCGGAGGCGTGGCGCGATCCGGGTGTGACGTCGTCGACGATCGCGTTCCTACAGTACACGTCCGGCTCGACGTCGGAACCCCGCGGCGTCGTGCTGCGCCACGAGCACCTGCTGGCGAACCTGCGCGCGCTGGATTGGTTCGTCGGCGCCGCGCCGGGGCCGATGGTGTCGTGGCTGCCCATGTATCACGACATGGGGCTGATCGGAACCGTGCTCTATCCGCTTTCGCGCGAGCGGCCGGCGTATCTCCTGTCGCCGTTCCACTTCTTGCAGCGGCCTGCGCGATGGCTCGAGCTCGTGACGCGCGTGCGCGGCGCGATCAGCGGCGCGCCGAACTTCGCGTACGAGCTGTGCGTTCGCCGCGTCGGCGAGGCGGATCGAGCGCGACTCGACCTCGCGTCGTGGGAGATCACGTGGAATGGTGCCGAGCCGATTCGCAGTGCGACCGCGCGCCGCTTCGAAGATGCGTTTGCGCCGTGCGGGCTGCGGCGCGGGAGCGTCGCGGGTTGCTACGGCCTAGCCGAGGCAACGCTCTTCGTCGCCGGCGTCCATCGCGGCGATCCCGGCGAGGTCGAGATCGTCGACCGCGACGAGCTCGAGCACGGGCGCGCGGTCCCGGCGCTCGACGGTGCGCGGCGCGTCGAACTCGCGTCTTGCGGGAAGGCTCCGCCGGAGCACGAGCTGCGCATCGTCGATCCCGAGACGTGCACCGAGCTGCCGGAGCGGCACGTCGGCGAAATCTGGCTCCGCGGCCCCAGCGTCGCCGGCGGCTATTGGCAACGGCCGGACGAAACCGCGGCGACCTTTGGCGCGTCCCTCGCCGGCGATGCGAGCGCGGCCCGCTACCTTCGCACCGGCGACTTGGGCTTCGCACACGACGGCCGGCTGTACGTGACGGGCCGCCTCAAGGACCTGCTGATCGTGCGGGGTCGCAACATCCATCCGCAGGACGTCGAAGACGCCGCGCAGCGCGCCGACGCGCGGTTGCGCCCAGGCCGCGGCGTCGCGTTTCCGGTCGCGACCGACGACGGCGAACGTATCGGACTCGTCCAGGAGACGGCCGTGCAGCACCCGGCCGAACTCGAGCACCTCGCGCGCGCCGTGCGCGAAACGGTCTTCGACCAGCTGCAAGTCGGCGTTGAGACGGTCGTCTTCGTTCCACCGCACTCCGTCCGCCGAACCTCGAGCGGCAAGCTGCAGCGCCGCGCGACGCGTCGCGCGCTCGACGCCGGCGAATTGAACGTGCTGTACGCGGACGGCGGCGCCGAACAGCGACCGCAGTTGGTCGGCACATGAGCGATGCGCGGCGGAACGGCCACCTGCGCGATTGGCTGGTTCGGTGCGTAGCGACCGCGACCGGTATGCCGCTCGCGGAGATCGATACCGGCGAGCCGTTCGCCGGTCACGGCATCGACTCGATGAAGCTCGCCGCGCTCGCCGCGGAGGTGGAGCTGCACGTCGGGCGCCGGCTTCCGGCGACCGCGCTGTTCGAGTTCCCGACGATCGACGCACTGGCGGCCTATCTTTCGTCGCCCGGCGCGGGCGAGACGCTCGGCGGCGACCGCGGCGAGAGCGGCGGCGCGATCGCGATCGTCGGACTCGCCTGCCGGATGCCGGGCGCCGCGGACGCGGAGAGTTTCTGGCGGCTGCTCGATTCGGCTGCCGATGCAGTCGGCGACGTTTCGGCGGACCGCTGGGACGCGGCCGAGTGGTACGATCCTGATCCCGCTGTGCCCGGGCGCACGATCAGCCGCTGGGGAGGCTTCCTCGACGACGTCGCCGGCTTCGACGCGGCATTCTTCCGGATCGCCGCGGCCGAGGCCGTCCGCATGGATCCGCAGCAGCGGCTGTTACTGGAGACGTGCTGGGAGGCGTTCGAAGACGCGGGCGAGCTGCCGGCTCGCCTGCGTGGTTCGGCCGCCGGGGTCTTCATCGGGATCTCGACGAGCGAATACTTCGGCCGGCTGCTCGCCGATCGCAACGCGATCACCCCGCACGCGCTGACCGGCAACGCGCTGGCAGTCGCGGCGAACAGGCTCTCGTACGTCTTCGACCTGCGCGGCCCGAGCGTAGCGGTCGACACCGCATGCTCGTCCTCGCTGGTTGCGGTCCACCTCGCGTGCCGGGCGCTGCGCGCCGGCGAGTGCGACCGCGCAGTCGCTGGTGGGGTCAACCTGTTGCTCGATCCGGAGCTCTCGATCGGCCTGAGCAAAGCGGGGATGCTCTCGCCCGACGGGCGCTGCAAGGCGTTCGACGCGCGGGCCAACGGCTACGTCCGCGGTGAGGGCTGCGGCGTCGTCGTGCTCAAGCCGTTGAGCGCCGCGCTGAAAGCCGGCGACCGGGTCTACGCCGTCATCCGCGGCAGCGCCGTCAACCAGGACGGCGGCTCGAACGGTTTGACCGCGCCGAATCCCGCCGCGCAGCGCGACGTCGTGCGCGCGGCATGCCGCGACGCCGCGATCGATCCGGGGCGCATCGAGTACGTCGAATGCCACGGCACCGGGACGCAACTCGGCGATCCGATCGAGGCGCAGTCGCTGGGCGCCGTCATCGGCGCGCGCCGGCCGCCCGGCCAACCGTGCCTGATCGGCTCGGTGAAGACCAACGTCGGGCACCTCGAATCGGCGGCCGGGATCGCCGGCCTGATCAAAGCCGCGCTGGCGCTCCACCACGGCCGGATCCCGGCCAGCTTGCACTTCGAGCGCCCGAACACGCACATCGATTTCGCCGGGCTCGGTCTGCGGGTCGCCGACCGCGGTGCCGAGCTGGACCGCTCGGGCGAACCGCACGCCGCCGGCGTCAGCAGCTTCGGTTTCGGCGGGACGAACGCGCACGTCGTCGTCGAGTCGGTTCTCTCGCGCGACGCCGTACCCGCACCGGCACGGCCGATCGTGCTGTCGGTTTCGGCGCGCAGCATCGGCGCGCTGGAACGGCGGGCGCGCGCCTTCGCGACCCGGCTCGCCGGCGCGCCGAACGAGGAGGTGCGGGCGCTGGCCTATACCGCGAGCGTTCGCCGAACGCATCACCGGCCGTTCCGGGCCGCGGTCGCCGCCGACGTCCCGGCCGCTTTGGCCGAGCGCGTGCGCGAGCTCGCCGAGACGCTCGGCGCGGCCGGTGCGCGCCGGGCGATGGAGGCACCGCGGATCGCGTTCGCGTTCGGCGGCCAGGGGGCGCAGTGGCCCGCCATGGGCCGGCGCCTGCTGGACGAGGATGCCCTGTTCGCGTCGACGATCCGGCGCTGCGACGCCGTTCTTCGCGACGAACTGGGTTGGTCGGTCGAGGCGGTTCTTCGCGGTCGCGACGGGCGCGACATCCGGGCGAGCAGCGTCGCCGAGCCACTCATCGTCGCGTTCCAGCTCGGCCTGGCCGAGGTGTGGCGCGCGCTGGGTGTCGAGCCGGTCGCCGTCGTCGGTCATAGCCTGGGCGAGATCTCGGCCGCTGTCGTCGCGGGGGTGATCGACGTCGAGACGGGACTGCGGCTGGCCGCCCGGCGTGGCGAGCTGATGCACCACGGCGGCGGCGCCGGCCGGATGCTGGCCATCGGCCTGGACCGCCGCGGGGCGGACGAGCTCTGCGCCCGTTTCCCCGCGAAGGTTTCGTTGGCGGCGGTGAACGCGCCCCGGTCCACCGTCCTGTCGGGCGATCCCGAGGCATTGGACGGCATCCGAAAAGAGTTGGCGGCGGCGGGGATATTCGCCCGCCCGCTGCCCGTACCATACGCGTTCCACAGCCCGGCGATGCAGGTCGCCGCCGACGCGTTCGCCGCCGAGCTGGGCGAACTCGCGGGGCGCGCGGCTCGCATCCCAATCGTATCGACGGTGCTCGGCCGCGAGGTCGCCGGCGAGCAGATGGACGCGGCGTACTGGGGAAGCGGCGTGCGCCGGACCGTGGAGTTCGCGGCGGCGGCCGAAGCGCTGTTGGCGCGTCAGGTCGACGCGATCGTCGAGATTTCGCCGCAGCCCGTGCTCCGGTCAGGGATCTCGCAGATCGTTCGCGAGCGCGATCGCGCCGTTGCGGTGCTCCATTCGGTCGATCGCGAGCGCGGTGGACTGCGCACGGTGCTCGACGGCGCCTGCCGGCTCTACGCGCTCGGGACCGCGGTCCGCTGGGAGCACGCCTTCCCCGACGGCGGCACCGTCGCGTCGGTGCCGACCCATCCGTGGGAGCACCGATCGTACTGGACCGCGCGCACGGCCGGCCGGCGCGGATGGTGGGGCGGCGACGGTGGGCTGCTCGGTACTCGGCTCGATCTCGCCGGCGACGACGGGCGATTCGTGTGGGAGTGCTCCGTCGGCGGCCTGGCGTGGCTTCTCGATCACCGGCTGAACGGAGCGGCGGTACTCCCTGCTTCGGCGTTCGTCGCGCTCGCAGCCGAGGCCGCGGCCGCGGCCGGCCTGACCGTTCCGCTCGAGGTGGCCGAGCTCACCCTGCGGGCACCGCTGCTCACCGGCGAGGACGGGACGATCATCCAGACGACGCTGGTTCGCGACGGCGAGGGCGGGTACGGGTTTTCGGTCCACCGGCGCTCGGCGGCCGCGCCGGGGTGGCTGCTTCACGCTACGGCGCGGGTCGCCGCCGCCGGCGACGAGCGGCCCGTCCCGCTGGACGTCGCCGGCGCGGAGCTGCGCTGCATCGAGCCCGTCGCGCCGGTGCCGTTGTACGCGTTGCTCGCCGAGCGCGGCTTCGGATACGGGCCTGCGTTCCGCGGCCTGCAAACGATCTGGCGGGCCGACGGCGAAGCGCTTGCCGAGATCGACGTCAGCGGAAATGGCGAGACGACCGGCGGCGAGGACATTCGCGCGCTGGACTGCGCGCTCCAGGCGATCGCCGCGGCGGTCGGATCGCTTCACGAAGCCGGTCGCGCCGTCCCGGCCGCTTTCGGAACGATTCGCTGGGGCGCACGGCCGGGACCCGCGGCCAAGGCATACGTGCGCTTACGCGAGCTCGGCTCGCCACATCTGCTTGCCGACGTGACGGTCTACGGCGCGGACGGTAGTCCGTGCGTGGAGATCGCCGGGCTCGAGCTGCGCGGCGCCGGGCGGAGCCTGATCCCGGCGACGGCCTCGCTGCACCTCTACGAGACGCACTGGCGCGAACGGCCGGTGCCGGCGGGCGACACGGTGCTGGGTCGCTGGCTGGTGCTCGAAGACCGGGACGGGGTCGGCGCCGGCCTTCGGGCGGAGTTGGAACGGCGCGGCGCGGCGACGGTAACCTGGCCGGCGGGCCTTGACCGCTCGCGGCCGGCAGATTACCAGAGGCTCGTCGACGAGCTGGCGCACGAGCCGCAGGCTTTGGCCGGCGTCGTGGATGTGTGGGGCTGCGATCGCCTCGGTCCGGACGCGGCCGGGGAGCCGGGTGCCTTGACCCGGCCCGCGGAGTCGCTGCTCAACCTCGTTCGGGCGCTGTCCACGGCGCCCGGCGTATCGCTTCCGAAGCTCGTCGTCGCCGGACGTGGGGGACAAGGCCCGGACGGGGCCGGCGCGAGCCTCGACCACGTCGTCCAGGCGACGCGCGGGGGCTTGCTCAAGGCGTTGCCGATCGAGAATCCGCTCTTGAGGTATGCCTGTGTGGACCTCGAGCCCGGCGATCCGCACGCGGCCGCCCGGCTCGCCGACGAGGTTCTGGCCGGCGCGCCGGACCCGGAGGTTGCGTACCGCGGAGGCCGGCGGTTCGTCCCTCGGCTCGGCGACGCGCGCGACGTCGCGAACGCATCGCACCCGGATCCGCCGGTGCGCGCCGACGGCACCTATGTCGTGAGCGGTGGGACCGGCGGCCTCGGCCTGCTGCTGGCACGCCGGCTGGCCGAGCGAGGCGCGGGCAGCATCGTGCTGCTCTCGCGCCGCGGCGAGCCGCCCGAGGCGCGCGCAGTGCTCGATGCCTTGCGGGCGCGTGCACCCGGCGTCCGCGCCGTCGCGGCGGACGTTCGGGATCGCGCCGCCTTGCTGCGCGCGCTCGACGCGGCCCGCGCCGCCGGACCGCCGATTCGCGGGATCGTTCACGCCGCCGGTGTCCTCCGCGACGGCGCGCTGCTCGACATGAGCGCCGAGTCGCTGCGCGCAGTCCTCGAACCCAAGCTGCTCGGCGGGTGGAACCTTCACGAGCTGACGCTGACCGACCCGATCGAGTGGTTCGTCCTGTTCTCCAGCGCCGCCGGCGTGCTGGGCTCGCCCGGACAGGCCAACTACTCGGCTGCCAACGCCGCGCTCGACGCGCTCGCGCGCGCTCGCCGCGAGCTCGGGCTCCCCGCGCTCTCGATCGCGTGGGGGCCGTGGGCCGAGGCGGGAATGGCGGCGTGCGGCGCGGAGAGCGACGAGCTGCGCAAGCTTCGTACGGGCGCGAGTGCGATCGAGCCCGAGGCGGGACTTGAGATCTTCGAGCGGCTACTCCGCGATGAGCGCGCGGAGGCGATGGTGCTGCCGTTCGACCTGCGCGATCTGCTGCAGTTCTATCCGGCGGGTCCACGCCTGGCGTTCTTCGAGGAGATTGCCGGCGGTGCCGGCGCGCTCGCCGGCACCGCCGCGCATTCGTCGGCGCGCCCGAGCCTTTCCGGCGAGTTCGTACCGCCGCGTGGTGATGTCGAGCAGCGCATCGCGACGATCTGGCAGCGCGCGCTCGCGATCGAGCCGATCGGCGTCTTCGACAGTTTCTTCGAGCTTGGCGGCGACTCGGTCTTCGGCAACCAGATCCTCATCGAGATCAACCGCACCCTCGGCGTCAAGATCGACCCCGAACGCGCGTTTGCGAACCTGACCGTCGCGCATCTCGCCGCGCTCGCGGAAGAACACGCCGTCGCACAGCTCGGCGCGCTGACGGAAACCGAAGCACGGCACAAGCTCGCGTCGCTGCGCGTCCTCGCCGAGTCCCGCTACTCCGATCGATAGGAGCCAACGCCATGCATACCAGCGTCCGACCGACCGCGCTCGATGAACCGGAACTTCTCGGCCCGCCCCAGTTCAATCCGTTCGATCCGAGCTTGCGGGCCGATCCGTACCCGCTGTACCGCAGGCTGCGCGAGGAGGCGCCGATCGGCCAAGTGCCGGGGATCGGCATCTGGTACTGCACGCGCTTTGCCGATTGCCAAGCGATCTTGCGCGACCGCCGCATGAGCAGCGACACGCGTAACTCCGACGTATACCGCGGACTCATCGCATCGGGCGTGCTGCGGCTTCCCGAGAGCTTGCGCGAAGACCGCTCGTTCCTGTACCTCGACCCGCCCGATCACACGCGGCTGCGCCGGCTCGTTGCGAGCGCGTTCACGCCTGCGGTCGTTCACGCGCTGCGGCCGCGCATCCGGCAGATCGTCGACGAGCTCCTCGACGCGGCCGAACGGCGCGGGCAACTCGACATCGTCAGCGATGTCGCGTATCCGCTCCCGTTCCGGATCATGTGCGAGCTGCTCGGGATCGCGATCAAGGACTACGATCGGTTCCGCGCGTGGTCCGAAGAGCTCGTCGGCTCGATGGACTTGCAGCTGGGCGCGCCGCCCGAGAAGATCGAGCGCCAAGCCGCGGCCATCAACGAGGCGACGGACTATCTCGCCGAGCACATCGCCGAGCGGCGCGGAAAGCCCGGCGACGATCTTCTCACCGCGCTGTTCGCGGCAGAAGACGCAGGCGACAAGCTGACCGAGGAGGAGTTGCTCGGGACCGTCATCCTGCTCTTCGGCGCCGGCATGGAGACGACGGTCAACCTGATCGGCAGCGGCATGCACGCGTTGCTGCAGCACCCCGATCAGCTCGCGCACCTGCGCGCGCGGCCGGAACTCGCCGCGGCGGTAGTCGAAGAAGTGTTGCGCTGGGATCCGCCGACGCAGCTCACCCAACGCGTCGCGATGGAAGACGTCGAGATCGGCGGCGAGACGATTCCCAAGGGCGCGCCGGTGGTGCTCATCCTCGCGGCCGCCTGCCGCGACGAGGCGGTAATCGCCGACGCTGACCGGTTCGACATCACGCGCGAGTCGATACCTCACTTGGCGTTCGGGTTCGGCCCGCACTTTTGCATCGGCGCGCCGCTCGCGCGCGCAGAAGGCGAGATCGCGTTCGCGACCGTGGTGGCGCGCTTCCCGTCGCTGCGCTTGGGCGAGGGCGTGCGCCGGCGCGGGACGATCGTGCTGCGCGGATTGGAATCGCTCCCGGTGGAGTACGCTCGATGAGCGCGACCGCAGTGCAGACCGTCGACGACGTTCTCGACCAGCTGACGGGATTCTGGCGCAGTGCGATCCTGCGTGCCGCGTTCGACCTCAACATCCCCGACCACATCGCGAACGGTCGCTGCCAGCCGGCGTCGATCGCAGCGGCCGAACACGCCGATCCGCGCGGGATCGGCGTGTTGCTCGAATCGCTCGCAGCCTTGGGAATGCTGAGCCGAACCGCGCAGGGCTACCGCCTCGCGCCGGTCGTCGAGATGATGCTTCCGGCATTCGGGAGCTCGACGGCCTCGGTGCTCAACCAGCACACCTGGGATATCTGGGGCCGCCTCTCGGAGGCGGTTCGCTCGGGCACTCCGGTCGGAGAGAGCCCCGAGTACTGGATCGACTTTGCCCGGGGAACACGCGAGATCTCGCTGACGCAAGGGATGGGTGCGATCCCGCTCGTGGCGCTGCCGCCGGGAACCGGCGCACGCGTGCTCGACGTCGGCTGTGGTTCGGGTGGCGTCGGCTTCGCGTTCGCGCTCGCCGATCCGACCGTCACGACGACCGGGTTCGACAGCGCGGACGTGCTCGCGGTTGCCGCGGAGTACGCGGACAGGCTCGGAATCGCCAGCCGTGTCTCGCTGTGGCCCGCCGACATCGTCGCCGCTGAAACGTTCGGCGATGCCGAGTTCGACGTGGTCGTGGCCGCGAATTTGCTGCACCTGTTCGATCCCGCGACGAACCGCGTGCTGTTGCGCAAGATCGCCGCAGCACTCGTACCCGGCGGTCGTCTCTTCGTCAACGACATCGTGCCGGACGAGCAGCGCAGCGACGCGTTCGCGGTCATGTTCGCCGCGGAGATGCTCTTGCGCACGCCGGGCGGCAGTTCTTACACCGCCGCCGAGATCTCCGAATGGCTCGCAGAGGCCGGGTTCGAGCAGATCGCCGCTCACCCGATGATGGGACACATGACGGCGATCATCGGCACCCGCCGGAAGGAGGCACGCGACATGCGGTATCTCCACTGACGTGAGTTCCCCGGGCCATGACTCGGCGCGGCTCGCCGCGTCATGGCCCGCCAATATCCGCTACCCGCTTGCCGTGAGGTGCGCATGCTGACCAGCGACGCGATCTTCGACCCACTCGATCCCGACGTCGTGCGGGATCCCTATCCCACCTACCGGCGTCTGCGCGAGACGCACCCGGTCTATTGGCACGACGCGCTGAGCTCTTGGGTGCTCACGCGCTACGCCGATTGCGCGTACGTCCTCGGCGATGCCGATCTCTTCGCGGCGGACTTTCGGCGCGTCGGCGTCCCGACGCCGCCGCCGATCCTGAGCCTGCAGACGCTCGATCCGCCGGAGCAGACGCCACTTCGCCAGTTCGCGACCGCCGCGGTGCGCGCGCAAGATCTCGGCGCGCTCGAAGACGATGCGGTCCGCCGCGCAGCCGAGCTGCTGCGACCGCTGGATTCAGGCGCGCCGTTCGACTTCGTACGCGACTTCACCGACCCGTTCACGCTCGGTACGATCTGCAAGCTGGTCGGGATCGATCCGCCGGCGCGCGACGAGCACTGGGCACGTCTCAACGACGATCTCGACCGCAGCATGGACGCGAAGCTCGTCCCTGATTCCGAGGCGACCGGCCTGGCGGCGCGGGCGGCGTTCAGCGCGCTCGTGGGCACGTGGCTGGCGGACGAACCGCGCGCTGGGATCCTGGGCTACGTCGCCGTGAACCGTGCGCAGGCCGACGTCACCGATGACGTCCTGCAGAACTCCGTCCGTGCGTTCTGGCACGCGGGTTTCGAGGTGCCGAGCCGGTTCCTCGGCAACGCGCTGCTGGCGCTGTTGCGCGACGCCGCCGCGATGGCACGGCTGCGCTCCGCGCGATCGCTCGACCTCGCGATCGAGGAGCTGGTGCGGTACGTCGGTCCCGTGCACGCACTGAGCCGCGCGTGCACCCGCCGCACGTCGCTCGGCGGCGCGACGATCGAGGCAGGCGACGTGGTCGTCGCGCTGATCGCTGCCGGAAACCGCGATCCGTTGCAGTTCGACGATTCCGAGGAGCTCGTGCTCGACCGCAATCCGAACCCGCATCTGGGTTTCGGCAAAGGCGCGCACTCGTGCCTCGGTTCGTTCGTCGCACGCATGGAAGCGCGCGTCGCCCTCGGCGCGATCGTCCGCGGCTATTCCGAGCTCGGACTCGACGGCGACCCGGTGCAGCGCGTCAACGCAACGCTGCGCGGCCCGGCCTCGCTGCCCGTCTCGCTCGGTGTCCGCTCCACCGCATAAGCCAGAACGAACCTCGCACGGACGATGGAGGTCATGATGTCCGAAAACGGCGACCCCCTCCTGCACCTTTCGCCCGAAGCCAAGCGCGCGCTCCTCGTCGAGCTGCTCAGCGGGGGCCGTAACGGCGGGGGCACCCTGAGCGTCTCGCAGGAGCGCTACTGGGTGCTGCACCGAATGGATCCCACGCTGCCGACGCACGTCGCGGCGGCGTACGACGTTCGCGGCCCGCTCGACGTCGGGCGGCTCCAAGCCGCGTTGCGCAGCGTGGTAGAGCGCCACGAGATCCTGCGCACCAAGCTCGTCGCGGTGGAGGCAGAGCCGCGCGCGGTCGTCGTGCCGGCGTCCTTCGCCGAGGTCCCGGTGACCTATCTGGACGGCCTCGCGCCGCCGGCGCAGGCCGACGAGCTCGCGCGAATCGTCGCCGAGCAAGCGCGCCGGCCGTTCGATCCGGCGGTGTCGCTGATGCGGACCACGCTGGTGCGACTCGGGCCCGAGCGGCACGTCTTCGTGCTCGTCCTCCATCAGCTCATCGCCGACCGCGCGTCGGCAGCCGTGGTGGTGGGTGAGCTCGCGACCGCCTACGCGACCTTCGCGAACGGACAGGCAACCACGTCGCCCCGCGCGGCGCAGTTCGCCGCGTTCGCGGCCGAACAGCGTGCTGCGATGCAGACGGCCCGGGCGGAGGATGATCTCGCCGCCTGCGGCGCTCACCTCGCGGACGTGCCGGTGCTGCAGCTTCCGACCGACCGGCCGCGGCCGGCGGTAAAAGCGTCGGGGTTGCGGGGTGCGTGCCGAGTCGTGACGCTGCCGGGAGACCTCGTGCGCGCGCTCGACACGCTCGGCGCCGCGCGTGCGGACGCGTTCGCCGTCGTGCTCGCCGCCTGGGAAGTGCTGCTCGCGCGTCACGGCGGCCGGCGCGACTTCGCGCTCGGCGTACCGGTGCCGAATCGTTCGGCGGCCTGGTCACAGGCGATCGGCCCGTTCGAGAACACGCTGGTGCTCCGCGCCGATCTTGCCGGCGACCCGACATTCACCACGTTGCTGGAACGCGCGCGCGCGGAGTGCGCGCGCGCACGGTCGCACTCCGGCGTCCCGCTCGAGCGGCTGATCCAAAGCCTACAGCCGGGCGGCGACGTGACGCACTCGCCGTTGTTCCAAGTGCAGATCGCGTACGAAGAAGCCGAGCTGTTCGATGTTGCGCAGCTGCGTTGGGAGCGTCTCGACGTCGAGACCGGCCTGGCCGCATTCGACCTCACGCTGCGCGTGCGGCGCCGCGGACCGAGCGTCTCGCTCGAGCTCGAGTACGCCACCGACCTGTTCGAAGCGGCGGCCGTCGACAAGTTGCTGGCCCATCTGCAGGTGCTGCTGCACGCGGCTGCCGCGGACTCGCATCGCCCGATCTCGGCGCTCCCGATGGCCGGCGACGACGAGCGCCAACGGCTCGCGCGCTGGAACGACACGGCGGCGGCCAACCCGGCCGAGCGCTGCGTGCACGAGCTGATCGAGCGGCAGACGCGGCAGGCGCCGGACGCGCCGGCGGTGTTCGCGCGCGACGGTGCGCTCAGCTACCGCGAGTTGGGCGAACGCGCGAACGCGCTCGCGCACCGGTTGCGCGCGCTGGGCGCGGGACCAGAAGTGCTGGTCGGCGTGGTAGCCGACCGCAGCGCGGCCACGATCGTCGCGTTGCTCGCGGTACTCAAGAGCGGCGGCGCGTACGTCCCGCTCGATCCCGAGCTGCCGCCGCAGCGCCTCGCTTTCATCCTCGACGACGCGCAGATCGGTATCGTGTTGGCGTCGCCCGCGCTGGCGCGTAAGCTCGCGCTCGGCGAGCGCACGGTCGTGGATCCGTCAACCGCCGAGATGCTGCCGGACGCCCCGCGCAGCGCGGTCGGTCCGGAAAATCTCGCCTACGCGATCTACACCTCGGGTTCGACGGGCCAGCCGAAAGGCGTGCTCACCGAGCACCGTCAGATCGTGAACGCGACGGTCGCTCGTTTCGACCTGATGCCACAGGACATGACGTCGTATCTCACGCTTGCACCGCTGATGTTCGACGCGGCGGCGGCGGGGATCTACTGGACGCTCTGCGCCGGCGGCCGGCTCGTGCTTCCGGACGACGAGCAGGTGAAGGATCCGCGGCTGATCGCGCAGTTGATCCGGCATCAACGCATCAGCCATCTCGACGCCGGCATTCCCTCGCAGTACGCCGTCCTGCTCGACACGAAGTCGGTGCAGCTGCCGGAGCTCCTCTGCTGCATCGTCGCCGGTGAAGCGCTGCCGCCCGCGCTGGTCGCGCGCCACGTTGCGGCGGGTTCGCAGACGCCGCTGTTCAACGAGTACGGGCCGACGGAGGCGACGGTGTGGACGACCGCCTACCGGTGCACGGCCGCCGAGACGCGCGCGAGCGTTCCGATCGGGCGCCCGATACGCAATGTGCGCGTGCACGTGCTCGACGACGACTTGCGACCGCAGCCGATCGGCGTTCCCGGCGAGTTGTACGTCGCCGGCGACGGCCTCGCGCGCGGCTACCTCAACCGGCCCGCGCTGACCGCCGAAAGCTTCGTCCCGGATCCTTTCGCGAGCGTCCCCGGACAACGTCTCTACGGCACCGGCGACCTCGCTCGCTTCTTGCCTGACGGTAACGTCGAGTTCCTCGGCCGCGCCGACTCGCAAGTGAAGGTGCGCGGGTACCGCGTCGAGCTCGGCGAGATCGACGCGGTCCTCCAAGGTCACCCGGACGTCGCGACCGCCGTCACGCTCGCGCGCAACGGTCGCGCCGGCGACACGCAGCTCGTCGCCTACGTCGTTCCGCGCGACGGCGCGCAGCTCGCCGCCGAGGCGCTCGGCGCGTTCGCGGGAGCGTCGCTGCCGGGATATATGGTCCCGACGCGCTTCGAGTTCCTCGCCGAGCTGCCGCGCAACGCGAGCGGGAAGCTCGACCGCGCGGCGTTGCCGCAGCCGTCGCGAGCGCAAGACGCGTCGACGCTCTTCGAAAAGCCGATGGCGAAGGCGGAGCGCGAGATCGCGAGCGTGTTCGCCGACGTTCTCGGTGTCGAGCACGTCGGGCTCCATGACGACTTCTTCGCGCTGGGCGGAAACTCGCTGCTGATCGCGCGCGTCGGCGCACGGTTGTGCGAGGCGTATCAGGTCGACCTGCCGCTGCATTCGCTCTTCACGATCCCGACCGTCGCCGGCGTGAGCCGGACGATCGACGTGTTCAGCCAAAGCGGGTACGCCGGCGTGCTCGCGGAGCGCGATCCGCGAACGCTGATCGACGAAGCCGAGCTCGACCCGTCGATCACGCCGGAGAACCTCCCGCTCGGCGACATCCTGGCGCCGGCTGCGGTGCTGCTCACCGGCGCGACGGGATACCTCGGGGTCTTCCTGTTGGAACAGCTCATCCGCCAAACGCGTGCCGACGTGTACTGCCTGGTGCGCGCGGCGAGCTCGGCCGAAGGGACGCAGCGGCTCAAAGCGGCTGCCGAGACCTTCAAGGTCTCGTGGGACGCCGAGTTCGATGCGCGCGTGCGCCCCGTGCTGGGCGATCTCACCAAGCCGGAGTTGGGTCTCACGCCGGAAGCGTACGCGCACCTGGCTGCGACAGTCGATGCGATCTATCACAACGGCGCGCTGGTGAACTTCGTCTATCCGTACTCGGTGCTCAAACCCACGAACGTGACCGGGACGGTCGAGGTGCTGCGGCTCGCCTGCCGCGTGAAGGCGAAGATCGTGCACCATGTGTCGACGATCGACGTGCTGGTGGGCTCCCACATCCCGCGTCCGTTCCTCGAACGCGATCTGCCGGAACACCCGCCGCGGATGCCGTTCAGCTACCCGCAGAGCAAGTGGATCGCAGAGAAGATGGTTGTCGAGGCGCGCTCACGCGGGCTGCCCGTCACGATCATCCGCCCGTCGATGATCATGGGGCATTCGGTGACCGGTGCGTGCCACAAGACCGACTACATCCTGATCGGTCTACGCGGTTTCCTCGAGCTCGGCATCTTGCCGGAGTACGAGGAGATCATGCACGCGATGACCGTCGACTACGCGAGCAAGGCGCTCGTGCACCTCTCGCTGCAGCCGAGCTCGGTGGGACGGCTCTTCCACCTCTGGAACACCCACGCGCTGCCGACGATGTGGACCTACGACTGGGTGCGCTCGTTCGGGTACGAGTTCGAGATCGTGCCGTTCGACGACGCGATCGACGCCGCGATGAACGTCGACCCGTCGCATCCGATCTACCCGCTGCTGCCGGTAATGTTCTTGTACAAGAGCGGCGACGCCGGGATCAAGATGGAGTGGGAAGACCATTTGGCGCTGGACCCCCGCTCCGAGTGCGCCCATACGCTCGAGTCGCTCGAGGGGAGCGGGATCGAGTGTCCGCAGCTCACCGAGCGCTGGATGCACGACTGCCTCACGTTTCTCATCGAGCGAGGCGAGTTGAAGCCGCCGTCGGCGATCGCGCGCAAGAGCGCGGTCGGCGTGTGAAAGGACTACGTCATGTCATTCGAGAGAACCGGCGCGATCGTGGTGTACTGGTCGTCGCCTTACGCCGGTCGCGAAACCCAGCTGTTCGCCGTCCTTGGCAAGGTGATCGAGTACGGCGAGAAGCTCCGCGCCGCGGGACGCATCGAGAGCGTTCGCATCTTCGTCACGAAAGCGGGGGCGTATCGTGACACGCTGATGCTCTCGGGCCCGCTCGACGACCTGACGAAGATCCTGACCGAGCGTGAGTTCGAGGGACTGCTGCTCGAAGGCTCGCTCGTCGTGCAGAAGATCAGCATCGACGTGTGGGAGGGCGGCTCGCCGGAGTGGCTACTCAGCGGTCCGAACGCGTACGCCGAGACGCTGCAGCTGCACGGGATCGGCTGAGCGTTGCGCGCCGCCGCGACGGGTCACGCGGAGATAGGCGAACGGCTCGGCGCGCCGGCGCAGCTCGACGGCCGCGCGAGCCCGCTGAGCCCGCCGCCGGGCGCGCTGCGCTCCATTCGCCTCTACTTGCCGAGCATCCATCGCTATCCGGTGGGCTTGTACGACCGCTGTCGCAGCGCCGTCGCCGCACACCTCGGGCGACCGGCCTCCGACGTTCTCGTCACCTCGGGCGTCGACGAAGCACTCGATCTGTTTCTCGCGCTGGGCAGCTCGGTGCGCGTTTGCCGCCCAGGATTCGACGCGTACACTCACCGCGCGCGTGTGTGGGGGAAGCGCATCGTCTTCGAGACGCTGTGCGCAGATTGGAGCTTGCCCGCGACCACGGCGGCGAGCGCCGGCGCCGACCTCGCCGTCGTCGCGTCGCCGCACAATCCCAGCGGAACCGCGTACGCGCCGGCGCGGCTGGGCGAGCTCGCGAGCGAGGTCGGGTATCTGCTCTGCGACGAGACGTACGTCGAGTTCAGCCGCGAGCCTTCGGTCCTGTGCGCGCGGCTTGCGAACGCGCTCGTGTTCCGCTCGTTCTCGAAGTCGTTCGGTCTGGCGGGACTTCGGCTCGGCTGTCTCGTCGGCCCGGCGCCGCTCATCGCGCAGCTGGAGTCCCGCAAACAGTTTTACAGCGTCGACACGATCGCGCTGGCCGGCGTGCTCGGCGCCCTCGACGACGCGCCGCAGCTGCGCTATGCGATTCGCGCGGTCGTCGAGCGCCGTGAGTGGCTCTACCGCCGGCTGTCGGCCGTCGACGGCATACGCGCGTGGCCCTCGCAGGCGACCTTTCTGCTCGTCGCCGCCGACGGGGCGGCGCGTGCTCAGCGGTTGCGCGAGGCGTTCACCGCCGCGCGGCTCAGCGTCCACGACTGCGCCGGCTTCGGCCTCGACGACCACTTCCGCATCGCCGTTGGGACGCCGGCAGAGAACCGCCGCGTCGTTTCGGCCGTGCGAGCGAGCTCGCGCCGATGAACGACTTTGCCCCCGGCCTGTTGACGACGGTGGACATGCTCTCGCGCTGGGTCACCGCGGAGCTGCTCTTCCAGCTCTGCCACGCGCCGTATCTGGAGCGCCTGAGGAGCGGCGACGAGCCGGCGGCGTTCGCGCGCGACTTCGGGCTCGACCCCGATCTGTTCGAGGTCTACCTGTGCAGCCTGCAGCGCGAAGGGATCGTCGAAACGGACGGCAAGCGCGTCCGCCTCTCGGAACTCGGCTCCCGCTACTGCCGGTACGCAGGCTGGATCACGTTGTTCGTCGGCGGGTACGGCACGCTGTTCCGCAACGTCGACGCGATCCTGCGCGGAACGCACCGTGGCGCGCGGCGCGACGCGGGGTGGGTCGGGATCGGCAGCTGTCTGATGAGCCAGTTCGACAGCATCCCGCTGACCGGTGCGCTGATCGAGCGGGTGCGGCCCGACGCAGCCCTCGTGCTCGACTACGGTTGCGGGAACGCGCTGTCGATCGTCACGCTGTGCGAGCGCAATCCGCGCCTCCGCGCGATCGGCGTCGAGGAGAGCGCCGTGGCGTGCGAGGCCGCGCGGCGCCTCGTCGCCGAGCGCGGCCTCGACGACCGCGTCAGCGTGGTGAACGCCGACGTGCTGAGCTACGAGCCGACGTGTACGCCTGACATCGTCGTGTTCGCGTTCGTCCTGCAAGAGCTTGCCGGCCAGTCGGGGGAGGCCGAGCTGATCGGCTTCCTCTCGAAGCTCGGTCGTAGCTTCCCCAGGAGCCACGTCGTCGTGATCGAGGTCGACGATGTGAGCAAGACCGACCCGGGCGTGTTCGAGACGCCGATGGGGCGAGGGTTCTACAACTACTATTTCATGCTGCATCCGTTCACCGACCAGCGCCTGCTGCCCGATGCGGCGTGGCGCAGGATCTTCGCGGAGGCGGGCTTCACGGTCGTCGCGCGCGAGGTCGTCGACCGCGACATCGATCCGTCGGGTCTCGAGGTCGGCTACGTCCTCGAGCCGGCTGGCCGAGCCTGATGAGCCGCGGCGCGCCGGGGGTTCCGCTGGTGATCTTACCGTCGGACGGCGCCGTTCGCGCGCGACCGCACCTCGGCGATGCTGCATGGGACGCCCTCGATGCGGCGCTTGCGGCGCTGGTCGGATTGCGCCGCGCGCTGCGGTTCGCAACGCTGCCGCTCGCACAGTTGCCGGCGTTCGGCGGCGCGGTCGACGCGTTGCGCGCATTCGTCGACGAGTTGCCGCCGCCGGAGCTCGTATCGCAGGCGATCGGCATGCCGGCGTCGCCGGTGCATGCCTACTTCGGCGTGTGTGTCGCGCCGTTGACGCCTGACGAGTGCGCCGCGCAGGTTGCGACGATCGCGTTCCGCGCGCTCGTCGACCTGCGATACGCGCCGATCGATCTGAACGACGCCGCCGCCGAGATCGAGGCGATGACGGCGATGCTGGCCGCGTTTCACGACTATCGCACGAGCTCGAACGGCGCGCGCGGCGGCATCGGGGGCACGGACCGGTCGTCGTACGTGCCGCGCGGCGACGGGCTCGAGCGGTGGATCGCGGTCCACCATCTCTATTTCGTGCTCAACCTGTTCGCGGCATCGGCCGTCGCCGACGCGGCGGACGCCGTCGCCCGCGACGACGACGATCGCGCCGCGGCGCTCCTCGCTGAGGCGACGACGTACGTACGCGGCTTTTCGGCGGCGATGGTGCATTCCGGCGCGATCGCTTCGGACTACTACGGCGAGGTCGTGCGGCCGACGATGCAGCCACCCGCGGTCCCCGTCCTGCTGACGGGCAGCATGCAGACGGAGCACGCCGCATACCGCGCCGCGCTCGGCCTGTTCATCGGGCGCCTGGCGCAACCGTTTCGCACGCTGGTGCGCGAGCACCGCGAACTGGCCGTCGCGCGCGGCGCGCTGCTCGATGCGGACCTGCTCGACGTCGAGCGCCATATTTGCGTCGCGCACGCTCTGGTTCGGGACGACCATTCGCTCGTGCAGCACGCGCAGGCGCCCGACAACGCGGTCGCCGCCTTACGGCGCATCCGGCACGCGCGCGCGGCACGCTACTGCGAGCTCGTGCGCTACGGCGACGCGCTGCTTGCGGACGGCGTGTACGAGGTCGCGCGATGAGCGAGACGTTGAGGGGGCGCGTGGTCGGCGCGATCGACGTGGGACACTCCGACGAGTGGCGCACGATCGAGACGATCGACCCGGCGACGTTCGAGGCCACGCTAGGCCCGCTGATGCGCGTTCCGTCGACGAACGAGTTGCTGATCGCTTATGACGCACGGGGCTGTCCACGGGCGCTCGGCGCGCGCTGCCCGCATCGTGACTTGCCGCTCGCGGAGTTCGCACGGCACGGCCGCCGGCCGGGGACGATCGTATGCACGGCCCACCGGTGCGAATTCGATGTCGAGAGCGGTGCGTGCGTCGCATCGGAGGTGCGCGAGCCGGTTCCGCGCCTGCTCTCGTACCGGCTCGTACCCGGCGTGCGGGGCTGGCTCGCCGAGATCACCGAGGAGGACACGGCGCGATGAGTTCCTCGCACGCGTTCCCGCCCGAGCGGCTCGAGGCCGGGCTCGAGATCGATCCCGCCGACTGGACCAAAGCGCAGGTCTACGATCTCGTAACCGCGCTGGTCATTCCGCGGCCGGTCGCGTGGGTCTCGACGATCGCACCCGACGGGCGGCGGAACCTCGCGCCGCACTCCTATTTCAATCTCGTCGCCGACGATCCGCCGCACGTGATGTTCAGCTCGGTCGGCGTCAAGGACACCCTGCGCAATGTTCGCGCGACGCGGGAGTTCGTCGTGAACGTCGCAGGACAGGACGTCCTGGGCGCGCTCGATGCCACCGGCGCGAGCCTGCCGTACGGCGACGACGAGTTCGCATTCGCAGGCTTGTCGGCGGTGCCCGCGCGCTGCGTGCGGCCGCCGCGCGTGGCCGAAGCGAGCGCGCATCTCGAATGCAGGCTCGTCCGCGTCTTGCCGACCGGCAACTGCAACGTCGTGATCGGGCGCGTCGTCCACCTGCATGTCGACCCGTCGATCTGGAGCGACGGCCGCGTCGCACCCGAGCTGCTCGATCCGGTGGTGCGCCTTTCGCGGCGGTACGGCTTCCTGCGCAAGGATTTCACGGCCGAAGAAGCGCCGAGCCCGCACGTCCTGGCATGAGAAAGAACGAGGATTCACCATGAAGCCGATCACCGTCCCCGGAATCGAGGAATATGCCAGGTGGCACAGCTCGCCCGACCCCGAGCTGCTGCTCGATGTCGTCGACGCGACGCGCGATCATTTCGAGGCGTACGAGATGATGATCGGGCCGCTCGGCGCGCGCTTCCTGCAGATGCTTCTGTACGCGCTGCGCCCGCAGAACGTGCTCGAGATCGGGACGTTCACCGGCTACTCGGCGATCTCGATGGCCGCCGCGCTACCGCCCGGTGGCCACATCGTGACCTGCGAGATCGACCCCCGGCACGCCGCGATCGCGCGCCGGCACATCGACGCGAGCCCCTATGCCGACCGTATCACGATCGAGCTCGGCCCGGCGCTGCAGACGATCGCGCGCCTCGAGGGACCGTTCGACTTCGTCTTCCTCGACGCCGACAAAGTCAGCTATCTCCACTACCTCGAGGCAGTGCTGCCCAAGCTCGGCGAGCATGCACTCATAGCCGCGGACAATACGCTCTGGAACGGCGACGTTCTCGACCGCCCGCCGGGGGACGCCGACACCGACGCGATTCGCTGGTTCAACGAAACCGTCGGGCGCGATCCGCGCCTGGTTTGCGTCCTGCTCACCGTGCGCGACGGTATCACCCTGATTCGGCCCGCCGGCGCGTAGCGCGGCGTGCGCGGACCGCTCGCCGCGCGGATCGCGGATCTCGTCCCCGCGAGCGTGTCGGTGTCGGAAGGGGCCATCGACGGCTTCGCGGACGACCTGATGGCGTGCGAGCGGCGGGCGATCGAACGTGCCGTGCCCAAGCGGCGGCGCGAGTTCGCGGCCGGGCGGGCATGCGCGCGCGAGGCGCTGGCCGCGCTCGGCATCCGGGCGTTTCCGATCCTGCCGGGGGGCCGGCGTCAACCGCTCTGGCTCCCCGAAATAGTGGGAAGCATCACACACACCGACGCGTATTGTGCGGCCGCGGTCGCGCGCGCGAACGAAGTCGCGGCGCTCGGGATCGACGTCGAGCGACCGGTCTCGCTCGGCCGCAACCTGGTGCCGGCCGTGTGCGGCGAGGCGGAACTGCGCCGGTGCGAGCTCGGCGCGCCACGGTCGTTTCCGTGCGCGAGCCTGCTCTTCAGCATCAAGGAAAGCATATTCAAGGCCGTTTATCCGTTGCTCGGCGTCGAACTGGGCTTTCTGGACGTCGTCGTCGAGGTCGACTTCCGGGCCGGTTCGTTCCGCGTCCGCTCGGCACGGGGCGATGACGGCGCGGCCGCCGCGAGCCTCGCCGTCCTCGAAGGCGCATTTGCCGCCGGCGCGCGGAACCTGCTCGCGGCCGCGTGGATCGCCGGCCCGCGCTCGGCGCCGTCCTCGCCGGTCGACAGTCCGGCGCAGAAGCTGCTGTTCTCTACCCGCTCGCAGCCGGATTCGGCTGACAGTATTGTCAATGGATGTTCTGCTAAGCGAGAGGACGTGCTACGCTGTCGTCGGACAGGATTGTAAGGAAAACCCGATGGCGGCTTGCTTCGCACGATCGATTCCTGAAGCACGTCGCACTTTTTTCTCCGTGGGAGAAGCCGAATCGCCGCGCTGCCGCTACCTGCGCGAACGCATTCGCGACCTCTCCCGCCAGCGTCACCAACGATCGCTCTTCCGGTGTGGGCATCACCATTCGTTAGTGCTACCGCGAGGCGGCTTCCATCCTCGAACGACCAGCGGTTGCGCCGCGTTTGGTTACCAGATCCGTATCCGGAAAGATGCCACATCTCCGGCGGACACGGTGCTATGCAGAACAATCTTACGCTGCGCGAGCTGATGGTCTTGCGTGCTCTTGCCAACGGCGCGCAGAGCAAAGAGATCGCGGACCACATCAATCGTAGTCGCGGCACGGTCGAATTCTACATACGTGGGCTCTTCGCCAAGCTCAACGCGCGCTCGCGCCCGCATCTCGTCGCGCAAGCATTCCGCATCGGACTCCTGAACGTCGACCACGACCCAGGTCCGGCCGCCGGCGGCCAGCGCGGACGGCGGCCCGTGCTCAAACGGGTCGCACGCGCCGCGCCGGGGACGCGGATCTCGGTCTTCCAACTACGAGACCGAAGTTCCGCCGACGGTCCCGGTGGCAACGCGCTAGCCACCGGCTTCAGCGCGTCGAAAGAGGCGGTAGAACTCGATTCGTTGCGCGCAGATCGAGCCCGCCGTTACGAATAGACCGAAGTTCGTCGCATCGTGGACGCCCACTGAAGCGCCTTGCCGCAGGACCGCTTTAGCGATCAGGATCGGCGCGAAGTGCAGGACCATCACGACGTTGCGGGCTTCCCTGCGGTAGCTGCGCCCTCGCCCGCCTTGGATTCAGTCGCTTTGACCGACGCGGTGAATGCGGCGAGGTCGCGTTCGACTTGCTCGGCATAGGCGAGCGCGAATGCGAGGAGCGCGCGGTCGAGCGTGGTGCGCCGGCCGACGTAACCCGCGATCGCGGCGCCGTCGCCGGAACGGGCGTGCGCGGTGGCGAGCGCCCAAGCGCACCAATGCACGTACTCGCGGAGCTGATACTGGTCGGCCGTTTCGAGGTGGGCCGACGCCTTCATGTCCTTGAATTGGCGGACGTAGAAGTCGTGCTCGCCGGAGGACGCCCATCCGAGGAACACGTCGCTCGCCGCCTGCATGAGGCGCTGTCCGCGAACGACGCGCTCGCCCTGATTCGCGTAGACGATCTTGCCGAGATAGGGTGCGAGCACCGACTCGCGCGCCTCTTTGACTTGCAGGATCATCATGTCGTCGTCGCCCGCGGTGAACAGGCCGACGCCGCAGCGCGTCCCGACGCTCCCGACGCCGACCACCTTGATCGCATGATCGATGAGCGAGTAGCGATCGAACAGCGCACGCACGTCGGGGCCGAGCGTGTCGGCGTATTGCGCGAAGATCGCCTCGATGTCGAATCCGGCCCGGTCCGTCTCGGTAGAGTGAAACAGGAGGGGCGGCTCCTCCTTGAAACGGCGTGTTCCGTCGACGACCTCGGTGAACCGATCGACTGCGGCGCGGACCGAAGCAGTCGCCGCCTCGTCCGCGATGCGATTCTGACGCCCCTGAATCGCGGCATCTCGCGCGACATCCAGGATCTTCTGCGCGTCGAGCCGCGCGTAGAAGACGTCGAGCGCCGGTCGCGGCGCGAGCTCGTTGATCGCCGTCCGATAGGCCTCGGCTGCGGAGAGGACGGCGATCTGGCAGGAGCGCTCTTTGAAGCCGTTTTGGCGGGCGGCGAGGAGCGCGCTGGTGACGAGGCGCTTGAGATCCCAC
>Ga0182024_10003777_pt1 | contig 35563 bp, 31 predicted proteins | sample P32metaG_FD_120480 | JGI IMG/M metagenome (GOLD analysis project Ga0182024, IMG submission 120480) | Permafrost microbial communities from Stordalen Mire, Sweden - P3-2 metaG (Illumina Assembly) | ecosystem: Environmental > Terrestrial > Soil > Wetlands > Permafrost | place: Sweden: Stordalen...
AAATTCCAGTTCAACGCGCCGCCGCCCGCAACGCAACGGGGCCGCAGCCGAAAGTCAGCGCATTTTGAATCAAGTAAAAGCATCATTCTGCTAGCTTCAAACCACTGGGGCTAGGGGCTAGGGGCCAGGGGCTAGGGACTAGGGACTAGGGACTAGGGACTAGGGACTAGGGACGAAGAATGGGGACGAACGTTTTCCTCGAGGAACTTTTTCGCTTCTTTCGCTTCTTTCGTGGTTTCCTTCCGACTGGCCGTTAGAGTGGTTGCTCCTTGGCCCATTTTTCGCGGATGCGCTCGAGCTTGCGTTCCACGGTTCGTGGAACGCAGTCGAGCTGCTCGGAGATTTCTTCGTTGGTGTAGCCTTCGAGTTTCAACTGTGCGATTTGACGAAGCGTTTCGTCTTCCAAGCTGTCGAGCAGCCGTTGGCAATCTTCGGCCACCATGTTGGCCAACTCGGGCGTCGGCTCGCGGCCCAAGGCCTGTTCGATGCCCGCCTCATCGTCGCCATCGGCTTGCATGAAAACCGACTCGCCGCGGACCTTGCCTCCGCCTCGCTTGCCGGCCCGTTGACGGCGCATTTGCGCGTAGACCTTTCGAGCCGCGATGGTCACCAGAATCCGCCACAGGTCTTGGCGGTCGGAGAGTTGGGGAAACCGGCCGGCGGCCGCGCCGCGACAGAGGCTGTTCAAAGCGCTGAGCGCCACATCTTCCTCGTCGGCGACGCGGCAAGGCAATTGCTCGAACTTCTTGCGAGCGAAGTAAGTGAGCCGCTCGAAATACTGATTCCAGATCGCCTGGGCAGCCTGGTCATTGCCGTCACTGAGCTTACCAATCCAGAGCGTCACTTCGTCCGAATCAGGCATTGGTCGGCACTCCGAGTTACGTCGGCTGGAATCCCCTCTAATCTACCATCGAGAGCGGAGGCCGGGAAAGGGATGGGGCAGTAGGTCGCCCGTTGCGCAAAAAAAAACCGCCGGATCGTTCCGGCGGCTTTGGCGAAGCAGTTTGGACGTTGAAAAAGGGGACTGGCTCCGAGCGATCGTGCGGGTTGGGCCAGAGTTTTTTGGTTGCCGCTCGGTGCCTGTCCCCTTTTTCAACACGCGGATCAACCATTCGAGTCCGGCTGCATGTCGTCGATCCAGCATTGGTAGCCGGCGTTGGTCAGGTTCGTCTGGGCTTCCACGAGGCCGCCCCAATCGGTGTTGCCAAAGGCGTCGGTCGTCGCCTCATAGGTCCCGTAAACCTGGGTCGCTCCGTCGTTGTCGATGTAATAAAGCGTGTGGATGCTGTCGGCGATGAACGTGGGGTAGGCGACCGGAATCAGGTGGATATGGCCGTGGTGGTGTGCCACGAAGACGAGCTTGGGTGACTTCACGAATGGCTTGGCACTCGATTTATACGAAGGCTTGGAGAATGTCGGCTTCGAGTTGGATGGCTTGCTGTACGAGGGCTTGCTGTAGGACGGCTTGCCAGACTTCGGCGGCCCGGCCAGCGTCGTCGTGGGAAACGAAGCGAAGCAGAAAGCAGCCAGGATCAAACAGCCCGCGGCGGTCGTCAAGGATTTGTTAGAGCGAGCCATTATAATCTCCTGCTGTTGTGTACAGCCGCGAGGGGGAAGGCGTCGGGCCGCGATGTGCGATCCCTGACAACAGGGAAATGGCCGAATCCGCTGGCAGACCGACAAACTTTTTGAAATATTTTCAAATGACGCCGGCGGCGCGTGTAAGCCCAGGGAAGGCCGCCGAATCGTTTTTCGACTGAAAAGACTCTCGTCGGCCTCCCTGGGCTTGGCGGCGGTTGGGGCCGCGTTCGGAATTGTCGCCACGGTCCGATGCTATTATGGGCTACCGCTTTGAGTCGCCCGTTGGATGGCTTATAATCGGCTTCCATAAGGCCGGCTGCGCCGCCTCGGAACCCTCTGTCGCTTACCGCCGACAATTGTGACGCCGACTACTCTGACCCACCGCCTCGTGCTGCCCGCGGACGCGAACCATCACGGAACGCTCTACGCCGGCTCGCTTCTGCGGATCGCGCTAGAGGCAGCCTACGCGACCGCCGCCCGGTGCGTCGGCGGCGAGGCCAATATCCTGTTGCGCCGGGTGTTGAGCTTGGAATGTTACCGGCCCGTGCCCGTCGGTTCCCTCGTCGAGATCCAAGGGACGGTGTTGCATCTGACTCGCGCTTACATGGTGACCGGGCTGATCGGTTCACCGCTAGCCGGCCAGAAGAGCCCCTGGATGGACGGCCTGATGGGTTTCGTGCAGGTCGATCGCGCGGGTCGAGCGGCCGAGTTTCCCGAGGCGTTGGAGGTTTCGCCGCCGGACCCGGGTTGGGAGGGTTTGCACGAGCGAATGCAGAAGCTGCTGCGAATTCGCGGCCGCAACGGCGTCGATTGACGACTGCGATGCACAGGCACGGCAGCCCGTGCTTCCTTGCTTGCGCTGCGGGCTCCTGGTCAACCGTTTGCCAAATCGCGGTCGAAGATTCGATACGTCTTGTATTTTCGCCCGCCGACGGCTTCGATGGTGCGGTTCACCAAGGCGTTGTCTTCCAGCGTCCAGCTCAATTCGGCGCCGGTATAGCCAAGCGTGTCGCGTCCATGATCGAAGGTGCGCAAGATCAGAAGTTCGGCGACGCCGCGGCGGCGGAATCCATCGAGCACGCCAAGGGCCAACAGCCGGCAGGTCTTGATTCGCTTGAGGCCACGCCACAATTTCCACAGACCGAGGGGCAAGCCAAACCGAAATAGCCGACCATTTAGCCCGCGAATCGCTTCGTTGAAGTCGGGCAGCGATAACGAAAAGCCGACCGCACGGCCCTCTACTTCCGACAGCAGCATCACTTCAGGCTTGGCAAAGTGAACCAATTCGCGAGCCATTCTCTGAAACTCCGCCTCGGTCATCGGTACGCCACCCCAATTGTCTTTCCAGGCTTCGTTGAAAATCGTTTGCAATCGCACCAACTCGGCCTGCAAGTCATTCATCCGCAGGGGACGAACCGTCACGCCGCCGCGCGCCGCGACTCGTTCGACGCGCGCGCGCCAGTTCGAGTCGATTTGGTTGTCGATGCAGTCGAACCACCAGGCATACAAATCCTTCGCCTTCACCAGCCCCCACGATTCCAGCAGCCCGCGATAGAAGGGCGGGTTATGGTTCATCATGATCCGCGGCGGAGTGTCGAAGCCGTCGATCAGCAGGCCGCATTCGTAGTTGGTCGAGTAGTTGATCGGGCCCATGATGCGAGTCCGGCCACGGGCCGCCAACCATTCGGCCGCCGAATCCAACAGCGCATGAGCGACCTCGGGATCTTCGATCGACTCGAACATGCCGAAGCAACCGACACGGTCGTTGTGTTTGGCGTTGTACAAGGGGTCGTCGCTGACCATGATCCGGCCGACCGGTTCATTGCCGCGCCACGCCAAGAATTGCTGCGCAGCGCCGTGCCGATAGAAGGGATGCTTCCGCGGATCGAGAAATTGCTTCCGTTCCAAGAGCAGTGGTGGAACCCAGCAAGGATCGGCCGCATGAACCCGCGACGGGAATTCAAGAAAGCGGCGCCGATCCAGCCGCGAGATAACCGGCCGCGCTTCGATCGCGCGATCAAACCGGACGGGGCGTTGGACGGTCTGCGTGCTCACGTCCATGCACCTTATTCGAGCAGCCGGCGTTGTTGCCAGCCATCAATTACCTCTACTTCCACGATACGAAGTTGGCCGACGTGGAGCAACTGATTCGTGCAATCTTGCCGAGAGCAATTTGCGTTTTTTGCGACATGGATGAGCGCGCAAACGGATTGGGGGTTATTTGCGGGAGGAATGCGGGCGGCGCGCCACGTCAATTGGAGGCCGCGCGTAGGCCCAGGGAAGGCCATTCAAGCGTCTGGCGATGGAGAAGTTTTTGCTTGGCCTTCCCTGGGCTTGTTCCGCGATTCCACGCACGACCCCCTGGTCTTGCGAATGCCGCCGCTTTGAATACAATGAATACAGCGGGAGAAGATCACTTGGTTTTTCGGCAAGAGGTGACCATTGTTGACCGAAAAGGAAGTTTCGAAAAGTTGGCGGACCCTGTTCAAGGGCTCCGAACTCCACGACGACGACTTCTCGAAAGCCGAGGCGTTGCTGGAAGAATTGCGTGCCGAGAGTCCGCTGCGCCATCGCCTCAGCACTGAACTGGACGAATTGCGAAAAATCGCAACGGCGAATCGCTAAGAGGCTCGGGTCCGGATCGCTAGATCGCGGAGACCGGATTCGATTCTTCGTATCTGTTTACGCAAGAAACCGGCGGGTGGGCCATGCCGGGAGCGGATGATTTCTTGCGCGGCCATGCCAAGTTGGAGTCCAGGCTTTAGGCTGCTAGCCGGCAGGCTAAAGCCTGAACTCCAACAGAATCTTTGCGGCTAGCAATGAATCTCAGATGTTCGCGGTCCGATAGGGACATTGCGCTCTCGCCGCCGCCGTTCAATGGTTGAGTTCGAAACCGACGGTTACGCCATCGGCGAAGAAGTGCTCTTTGTTGCCACCATCGGCAATCCCCATATCGGGCAGGGCGTACACAATCCGATTGGCGGCACGGCCGATGCCGGTGATGAGGATCGCCGAGTAGCCGACCTTGAGCGAAAAGTTGTCCGTGATTTTATATTCCGCATCGACCCGCAATTCGCCCAAAGGGGCGAATTCGATCGAATTGCTCTTATTGAAGAAATTATCTAACGGCTGGTTTGCCGTGCCAAACATCGTGGTCCCGAATCCGGTGAGCGTGTTGGTGAGAGGGCCGCCGGTATAACCATACTCGCTGGCATTTTCGAAGTTGGCCCCGAACATCGCTCGGAAATTGGCGCCGACGGTCCAACGATTGTTTTCCATCTCGTACCCCACTTCAATTTGCGGACCAACGACGTCGTTGTCGATCCCGAGGTCCCATGAATTTGGGGCAGCTCCATAGGTGATGACTTCGGTTTCCGCAGGCGTGGCGGGATATTGGGGCGATTGGGGCGTTCCTGTTGGCGCTGGCGGTATGAGTGGAACTAGCGGGCCCGCGACGCCCGCTGGAATCGAGCTGGTTATAATGGTTCCCGCGGCATCGCCCACCGCGTCGAACCGATCGTGGAGTTGGAAGAAGCGAACGCCTGCGCCGATCGTCCAGACGCCACCATTATGCGTCACGGGATATCGATAGGTCTTCATCAATTCAAAGCCGGTCAGCCGAGTAAAATTGCGAAACTCGAGGTTGTTGAAGCTGGGGAAATTCTGCTGGTAGACGGGAATCGTGAGTGGGTTAGATAGTGCTCCCGGAGCAAAAGGGTTCACGGTAACATTTTGCCCTGTGCTCGGTGTGCCAAGCCCGTTTACCGTGACCAACGGTTCGTTGTTGACAAACGTGACGTTCGTCGAAAACGAGTCGACGAGCGTGTTGAATTGCGTGTTGGTCTTGAGGATGCTGACGGCCCAGCCAGTGTTGTCGTCCAACACGTAGCCCAGATCAAAGCGGTTGCCCCAAACGAACCCGGCGTTCATGAAGCCGGTGTTGTTGTCGTTCGGCGTCCCCTCGCCAAAGATTGGATTAAAGGCCGACGCTCCGGCATCGCCGATTTGCGTTGTCGAGGGTTGGTGCAACGACCAGAAGAGCCGTTCGTACTGGAAGTACGGACCGTAGTTGAGCTGTGGATAGGTGCCGATCTGCGTGAGATCGGGTTGCTGGAAGAACTGGGCGTCGGACACGGTGCCGGCGTCGACGGGGCCAATCGGCTGCACGGCCTGATTGAGATTCGGACCTTGCTCCCGAGGGAGACTCGGGCTTTCCGCCAACATCCTGACCGGCGGCGGTTCCTGAGCCCGCGCAAGCGTGGCTCCGCCAAAGAGCACTGCTAAGCCAACCAGGCACGACCGCGTGTAGTTGCGTTCCATGTTTTTCAAATCCACCGGGGCTGCTCGAAAGTGTCCGCGCAAGCTCCCCACAAAAGAACCTGTGTTGTGGGATGTGACGGTAGTATCGGTCATGCCAGTCGCGCTAGTTGAGTAAGAACGGTAAGAGATACCGAAAATACCGGTGGTGCCGTCGGCTCGTTGTTAGTTTGGGAAGGATGCCGAGTCGGGAATGCCGGTTTTTGGCTGCTTAGGGGCGTAAAGACGCGCGAAACCGCAAGCGAACCACGCTATCAAACGGCGTGGTGAAGGTCGCTTGCGGGGAGCGCGCCTTTTTCTTCGTCCTGTAGCCTCAAGCCTGCAGCCTGTAGCCTTCGCGCCTTCGCCTCCGCGAATTGCCCTTGTCCGACCCGGAAGCCATTGCTACTATCCCGCCCGATTTTCCTCGTCTGTTGCACCCGGCGGAGTCGCCGGGATCGCAGGGGTTCATCATTCGGAGACTGCCATGCGGACGGTTGCCGCAGGCTGCGCGCTCGCTATGTTCGTCGGACTGGTCCTGGCCGGTTGTGCTCAGAATCCGTATGCCCTCCAAAGCCAGATGACGACCCTGCAACAGCAGCAAACCGCTTTGGCACAGCGAAACCAGGAATTGCAAAGTCGTGCTACGACCCTGGATCAAGACAACCAAGAACTGCAAACTCAGTTGGCCCAGAACCAACGCCAAACCCGGCTGCTCCAAGATCAAGCCAGTGCTCTGCGGGAACAACTTGGCAGCACCACTGCCCAACTGGCCCAGTCGCAGCAAGACAAGCAGTTGGTTGAACGGAATGCCCAAGCGGTCGTGGCCTCCACCAAACGCCGTGCTGGCGTATCGATTGCCCCCAATAGCAGCCTTGCCCAAAACCTGCCCGCCTTGAATCTGCCGGGCGTATCCGTCCGCCAGGATGGCGACGTGGTGCGGATCGAGATATCGGGCGATCAGCTTTTCGAGCCGGGCGGGGCCCAATTACGAGCCGAAGCTGCGACGCTGCTCGACGCGGTCGCCGCGGAGATCGAGCGAACCTATCCGGAACAGATCATCGGCATCGAGGGACACTCCGACAACGATCCTCCTCCGTCGCCGTGGGCTTCGTCGCATCAATTCACGATGGGCCGGGCGATGTCGGTGTTTGATTATCTTTCGACCCGGACGCGGCTGAAACCGAACCAGTTGTTTCTGGTCGGCCATGGCGGCAATCATCCGGTGGTGAGCAATGCGACTCTGGCCGGCAAGGCTCGCAATCGGCGAGTGGAATTGGTCGTCTATCCCGACCGGGTTGGCCAGTAGGATCGGCGACGGTCCGCCGCAGGCTCACGCTTGCACGCGCGAAACCGCAAGCGAGCTTCCACACGCCATTTAGATTGAGAAGCTCGCTTGCGGTTTCGCGTGTCATCCCTTGCTAGCGCTACGGGCTCACGTGCTGCGGGCTCGGCGCTGCGGGCTCAGGTTTTCGCGGCCAGGCCCAGATTTGCGATGACGGTATCGCAGCCTGGCGTCATGCGGCGGATTTTATCGACGAAAAGCGTCCGCTCGGAAGCGGTGGATTTCTTCAATCGCCGCTTGAGGATGACGATCTTCTTACGGCGATGCCGGCGGCGCTTGATTTCTTGTTTGCGATCGCTAATTCCACCCACGTTCGACATCTCCCAGTTAGCGGCATGTTGAAAGCGCAAAGCCGGTGATACGAACCGGATTGCACTCGAACCTTTGTAACAACCGCGAGTCCGGCCGTCAATTCGCGCAAGGTCGGATCGACCGAACTGGGGGCGAGAAGTGCCTACTTGCCCTGCACGCTTTGCGAGGCGGGGTCTTGAGGAGAACTGTCGTTCGGCGCCTGGGCGGATGCCTCGGCATCCGCGCTCGGTGCTTGCGGGTCGGCAGATTGCTCCGGACCGGTTTGCTCCGGCTCGATTGCCTCCGGCACGTTGGCGACAAGCACCTCTTCGATGCCGTCGAAGCCAAGTTCTTCGTTCAGTCGCTCTTGGAAGCGGTTTTTCAGGCGAACGAAGCGCGGGTCGGCGTAATCGGAAGCCCGCAGCCGACGCATCGCCTCTTCAACCGCGGCCTGCAAACCTTTTTCCTGGTTATGGACTTCTCGAAACTTTGCCGCGTCGAGTTTTTCGGCCAGACGCAGAGTGACGACGAATTGTCCATGCTTGATCTGTTTATCGCGTGGGTTGATCCGGTTGTACTCGAACGTTCCGAGCACCATCTCCTGGCTCCGTTTGGCCGGCGGGGCCGAATGAGACCGCAGTCGCAGGCAATAGAAGGCTGCCGAGTTCGCTACAATCACTACAGCCGCCAATGCTATCAAGTACTTCGGACTCGCGAGCATTGCCCAGCGGAAAGCTGGGGTTGCCGGATCGGAAGCCGGTTTGGCCTCTGAAGCTGGTTTAGCTCCGGGACGCGGTCCCGCCGCAGTCGAATTTGGCCCTGAAATCGGCGTTTTTTCGGCAGTCGTCATCGGGGAAGGGGTCAGGGGCCAGGTGTCAGGGGCCAGGGACGAAGAACTAGCGATTCGGCTTTCCGTTTCGACGGTCTATCTCATATCCAACATAGCTTGCAATCTGAGCCAGCGGGCAAAGCCAACAGGAATATCGGAAACGGCCTTCCTCGTCGGATTAATCGTCCCTCCGCGTTTCCGCTTCTCCGCGTGAGACTGTGATCGCAGCCCCAAACCGCTTTACAGGCCCGCCGCAGTCGATCAAAATAGACGCGTCGGTCTCCCACGGTGCGGAGGCCGTGTTTTTTGCGCCTGCCGTGACGAGGAAGCCATGCCCGATCTGATTCCGATGACGCGCACCGGCTACGACAAACTCAAGGCCGAGCTGGATGCAATGGAAAACGTCGAGATGCCGAAGCTGGCACAGCGCGTGGCCGATGCTCGGAGCGAAGGCGATTTGAGCGAGAACGCCGAATACCACGGCGCTCGCGAATCGCAGGGCATGTTGCAGGCCAAGATCAACATGCTGCGCGACAAGCTGGCTCGCGCATCGTTGGTCGATCTCAGTAAGGTTTCCAAGGACGAAGTTGGATTCGGCTCGACGGTCGTCGTGAAGGACTTGGAATTCGGTGACCAAGAGATCTTCATGCTTGTCGGTGCCGGCGAAGAAGATTACGACGCAGGCAAGATCAACGTCACCAGCCCGCTGGCCCAGGGATTGTTGCACAAAAAAGTTGGCGACAAAGCGGAGATCCCGGTGCCGGCCGGCACCATGCGATTCGAGATCGTCGAAATCCGCTGGGAGTAGGCGCGCTTGCCCATTCTGCCTTGCGACGCACGGGCGTTTGGTCCTAGAATGCTCGCCCGTTTGCGCTCTCCCACCGCTTGTCCGGAGTCCGATCGATGTTCGACGTCGCCCAGATCACCACGCTGCAGCGAACCATGGTCGATCGGTGGCATTCGGAGGAAGTTTTCAATCCCCATCGCGATTTTCTCCATCTGGTCTGCGAGCAGCACAAGTTCAACTTTCTCTTGTGGCACGAGGAAGACATCGCGCGCAGTCCCGATGTCGGCGATTCGCGGATCGCAGCCGTCAAACGAGCGATCGACGGCTACAATCAGCAGCGCAACGACGCCATCGAACGGATCGACGACTTTCTGCTCCGCGCTCTGGCCGACCGTGGCGTCGAGCCGTCGGCATCGGCGCGGCTCAACACGGAAACGCCCGGCAGCGCGATCGATCGGCTGTCGATCCTTGCCCTGCGACTCTATCACATGCAAGAACAGGCCGACCGCACCGATGCGACGCCGGAACACGTCAAGCGTTCGCTCGACAAACTGGCGATCCTGCGCGTGCAGCACGAAGATCTGTCCACGGCGCTCGGTGAACTGCTGGCCGACCTCTCGGCCGGGAGAAAGCGATTGAAGATCTATCGCCAGTTCAAGATGTACAACGATCCGCAACTCAATCCGTATTTGTATGCGGGGAAGCGGCTCGCGGGTTGATCGCCGTTATTCGATCGGCGCTAGCGCCAGTTCACGCAGCGCATCGAGCGCCGCCAGCACGTCGTCTCGAGCCGCTTCGTGCCAGCCGGCAAGGCGATGCCGCACGATCGCCAGCTTGAACGACTCGAATGCTTCGCCCAAGTCTTCGGGTAGCTCGGCCAGATCGGCAAACGGCGCGGGCCTGGCCGCTGCCTTCTCGGCGACGGATTGTGATTCTCCCTCGGAATCAGTTTTGGCCGATCGCTCGGCGGCGGTTGCTCGATGACCGTTGTCGCTGTCTGCGTCGTTGTCCGCCTCGCGGGTTGAACCGGCCGGGGTAGCTTTCGAGTTTGTCTCTGCCAAATCAAACGGCGGCGGCGCGAAATCCTCGTCGGGCGAGTCGCCGGCCAACTCGGCTTCGTCGTTCCCCTGACCCTCGGCTGCGCCGCGTGTTTCCGATCGCTGGCGCCGCATCTCGGCGACCGACCAGCGGCTCTGCACAGCCCCTTCGAGCCACATTTCGGCGTCGTTCCAATCCAGGGCCGATTGGAAGTGGCTCCAATAAAGTCCGGGAAAATCCGCCGCGATCGGGCCGAATCGTTCGAAAACCCGCCGCAGCCTCCCGACATGCTGGCCGGTGACGTTGCCGACTCGACGGCTCCAGGCTTCGTCGGCATACTCGGCAGCAGGCGCGTCGGCCGTCGATAAAGCCATGCGCCATTCATGAATGATGCGCCCCTTCTCCCAATTCGTGGTGCTGACCAGCCGATGCCATTGGCCCAGGTAGGGAGCCGATGCCGTGTCGATCGCCGCGATGGCCGAAGAATTCATGTCGATCATGCCCGCTCCCTTGAGAAGTGCGGCGGGCTCCTTGCCCGCGTGGGCCATGATTTTAACCGACGGCGACCGCCGCCGTTCCACATTTCACCAAAACCGCACGAGGCGAGTGCGCCGTTTTCCGACGGAATGTGAGAAAAGAACCAGCGGGATGCCCTCGCCCACTCGATTGGCGACACGCGCGAACCGGCGCGAATGACTGGGGACAAATTGTCGATGCGATCGCGGCATCCAACGCCGCCGCGACATATTACCGTGGGATCGCAGCGCGACTACGCCGGCGCGGGAGGCGGCGCCGGAGCCAGTTCTTGCGAAAGAAATCCGCAACCCTTGTGCGCGCCGTCGCAAAACGGCTTGTTGGCCGACTGGCCGCAGCGGCAGAGCGCCACGACCGGCTTGTTCGCGGGAATGGGAAACACCGCTCCGTTCTGATCGACGATCTTCAGCAGCCCCTCCAGCGCGCTCGTTCCTTCGATGACCAAAGGGCCGTTCGGCCGCAAACGAATCGTAATCTCCGTCATCGATGGAATCCTCCAGGTCGGATGTGAATTGGCGAGCGCCAGTGTATCGTCGCGGCCGCAAACGGGGAAGCCACGAGGACAATCTCCGCGTGCTTAGATCGCCGCTTCCGCCGTTTCGCCCGTGCGAATTCGCACCACGTCGAGCAATTGGCTGATGAATATCTTGCCGTCGCCGACCTGGCCCGTTCGGGCGGAACGGAGAATCGTGTCGACGACATCGGCTGCTTCGTGTTCGGCGACGACGATTTCGAGCTTCACTTTCGGCAGGAAATCGACGGCGTATTCGGCGCCGCGATAGGTTTCGGTATGCCCTTTCTGCCGGCCAAAGCCGCGGACTTCGGTGACGGTCATCCCCTGCACCCCTTTGGCGTGCAAAGCGTCTTTGACCTCTTCCAATTTGAAGTGGCGGATAATGGCTTCAATTTTTCGCATCGGGATCTCCCATTGAGGTTTCCGCATTGCCGCGGGCGGCCGGGCTCTTAGTCAAGAGTTTACCAGACTCCCCCGCCGTTTTCCTCCCGTCGTCTGTTTGACCGGCCACGATGGGTCTGGTATTTTGCAGAAATTCAGGGTCTCTTCACGCGGCGGGCGGTACTTTTGATTCATTTCCTTCGGCAACTGATGAGGACTGGCTATGTCATCTAATCGTGGCCGCTTGGTTTCGACGTTTATCGTGGGCTTGGCGTCGGCAATGTGGGGCTGCTCTTCGAAAACGCCGGATCGTGTCCCCGCGCCCGAAATCGATGCGGCGGCAGTGGCGGCTAAGGCAATCGCGTTGTACGACAAGAACGGCGACGGCGCCATTTCCGGCGACGAATTGGATAAGTGTCCGGCCTTGAAAGCGTCGCTCAAACGTTATTCCAACGGCGACGGCAAAGTGACGGCCGAGACGATCGCCGCCCGGATGGACAAGATCAAGGAAAGCAAAGTGGGCATCATGACATTGATCGCCAAAGTGACGCTTGATGGCGCGAAGGTCGACGGGGCGACGGTCTTGCTTGAGCCGGAGCCTTTTTTTGGTGGCAGCATTTTGCCCGCCTCGGGAAAAACCAATTCGGAAGGTTCCGCGAGCCTCGCCATCGATCCCGAGGATCGTTTCAAGAAAGGCGTGAATCCGGGTCTCTATAAGGTGCGAATTACCAAGCAAGTCGGTGGCCAGGAGTCGATTCCCGCGCGCTACAACAAAGACACCGAATTGGGTGTGGAAGTCGCGCAGGACAACATGGAAATCCAAAGTGACCTGCACTTCCAATTGAAGAGCCGATAGCGCGTCGGTTTGTGCGGCCCGATCAGCCCGAAGGTTCGGCTAGCAGGCCGTTGAAAAAGGGGGACTGGCTCCGAGCCACACCGCGGTTTTCTCGGACGTTTTGCGTCGTTGCGAGGTGCCTGTCCCCTTTTTCAACACGCAGCTAGCAGCTCGTGCAGGTGGAAATGGAATTTGCCGAGCTTTCCGCCGTAGTTGCCGGCTGAAATCGCCACGACTCCCGGGCCGGCCGCGGCCCGCATCGCCGTGGCCATCGCTCCGCCGACGGTCTGCTCATCGACGCCATCGATGACGATCTCGTAGGCGTGGTTCGCTTCGGGATGAAGTTGCGTCTCGACGCGGCCACGAAGCGTCGGGCAGAAAGCGTCGCTGGTCGAGGCTTTGAGCTTCTTATAGCGCGAGCCGACTTTGCTGCCGCTGCGTGCGACGCCGCCGGGAAAGGGCGTAATCGCGCCGCGCATCGCCGCCACCGCTTCGACGCCGCGCCGCGCCGCGGCAAGCGCCTCCGGCAAACTAGCGCTTTGCAGAATAATGTTCCCGCCGCCAATTCCTTTTTCGATGCCGAGCGATTCAGCCACCAAGAATTCGCCATCCATCACCGGGATGCGCCAAAACCGCCGGCCTTCCACCAGCTTGCTCGTTTGATATCCATCGCCAAAAAAACGGAGCAACTTGCCGAGTGGCATGCGCTCGGGCGCATTCGGAAGCCCGTCATAAACGGCCGTCGTGGGGCACGTCATCAGGCATTGGCCGGTACGGTTGAGCAACGACCGCCCCAGGGCTTCGGTAGAGAATCCGAAAGCCAGCAGCGCGGCGCCGGGTCGGCGATCGGGCGTTTCGTCCGGCGGAAGCCAGCATTCGACTCCGGCTTCGGCATCGCAACCGATGATCGAACTGGCGTAGCCCGTGAATTCGGCCGCCGCGGAACGCAGCCAGAATTCATCGTGCGCCGTGACGATCAGCCGCGCATATCTCATGCGGAATGCCTCGGCAAACGTCGCGTCAATGAGCGTCGATTCGAGATGCACGGACGGAGTTCCCGGTGTGGAGCAGGCAACCGAAAAGTCAGTAATCCACTGGCACCATGATGACGCGGCAAGCGATCCGGTGCAAAGGGGGTTCGCCAATCCCCGTCGCGGAATTCTTGAGAATTCCGACCCTGCATGAGTGGCCACTGAGTTCTCGCGAACTCAGCTACGGTTCGCGCCCGAGCCAACCGATTCTGACGTATATTTCAGCAATTGCGGCTGCGGGTCGTGACGGCGTATAATCAGCATTCATCCCAGCTTTGATTCCCTTCCTGCCAGGCGTTTTCCAAAGAGGAGATTCTTCGTGTCCACCGGCAAATTCTTGTTCACCAGCGAATCGGTCAGCATGGGGCATCCCGACAAATTGGCCGATCAGATTTCCGACGGCATTCTCGATGCCCTGATCGCTCAAGACCCGCACAGCCGCGTGGCCTGTGAAACGCTGGTCACGACTGGGATGGCCATCATTGCCGGTGAAATTACCAGCCGCGGGACGATCGATTATCCGACGGTCGTTCGCCAGGTGATTCGCGATGTCGGGTATGTCGACGATCAGATGGGAATCTCCGCCGACACGTGCGCCGTGATGGTGGCAATCGGCAAGCAGAGCCCGGACATTGCCCAGGGCGTGAATGAGAATCAAGCGGCCGGCAAGGAAATCGGGGCCGGCGATCAAGGGCTAATGTTCGGCTACGCTTGCAACGACACTCCGGAATTGATGCCGCTGCCGATCGCTCTGGCCCATCGCATTCTGAATCGCCTGACCGAGGCCCGGCAAACGAAAGAAGTCGATTGGTTGCGGCCGGATAGCAAGAGCCAGGTTACGGTGGAATTCGACGGCCATCGGGCCGTGCGGGTCGATACGGTAGTCGTTTCGACGCAGCACACGCCCGAGGTGTCGCACAAGCAGATTCACGACTACATCGTCGAGCAGATCGTTCGCCCCTGCCTGCCCGAGGAATTGATCAACGGCAAAATCACGTACCACGTCAATCCGACGGGGCGATTCGTCGTCGGCGGGCCGCAAGGGGATTGCGGGCTGACGGGGCGGAAGATCATCGTCGACACGTACGGCGGCTGGGGCCGGCATGGCGGCGGAGCATTCAGCGGCAAAGACCCGACGAAAGTGGATCGCAGTGCCGCTTACATGGCGCGGCATATCGCCAAGAACGTCGTCGCGGCTGGGCTGGCCGATCGCTGCGAGCTGCAGTTGGCATACGCGATTGGCGTGTCGGACCCGGTGAGCGTGCATGTCGATACCGAAGGAACGGGCCGGCTGGAAGATGAAAAGATTTGCCGGCTAATTCGCGATCTGTTCCCACTCACGCCGAGCGGCATTATCAAGTATTTGGATCTGCGCAGGCCGATCTATCGCAAAACGGCCGCGGGCGGACATTTTGGCCGCAGCGAGCCGGAGTTCACTTGGGAAGGGACCGCCAAGGCGGCCGAACTGGCGGAAGCAGCCGGCATCGGCGCGGCAGTCGCATAAAGGGAGTTGAAAAAGGGGACTGGTTCCGAGCGCCCAATCCGCCTTGCTCCGTGTTGGAACGTCGCCGCTCGGTGCCTGTCCCCTTTTTCAACGGGGCGGGCGATAGGGTTTGAACTGCGGGACCGTGAACACCGGAAAGCCATCGGCATGGACGCTGGGTTGATCAATCTTGCTACAGTCTGGCAACCGGCGAGCCGGATTCGTGTCCGTCTGATGGTCTGGGTTTCATTGCTGTTGGCGGCCGCGCTGGCGCTTTCGGCGATTTTGGTCGCGGGGCGGCGATTGGCGGGCGGGCTGGAGCAGCCGCTGTCGCCGCTGTCGATTGGATTCGCGGCCGCGCTGATCGCGATCTTGGCGGCGGGATCGCGGTTCTCAGGGACGACGATTTCCTTCGCGAATCCATGGACCTTGTTCGCGGCGCGCTGGCTACCGGCGGTGTTGTTGGCGGTCTTTGTCGTCGCGTTGTCGGTGCCCAGCACTTCGATGGCAGCGATGGTGACTGCGTGGAGCATCGTGGCCGTGGAGGAATTGTTGGTGTGGCAGCGGTTTCGAACTATAGCTCGGCGCGGAGTCGTATCGACGGCGCCGCGCGGTCTGCAAGAAACGATTGAACAACTGCTGACCGAACCGAGCGAGCCAGACCTACCGCTTGCGGTTTCGCGTGTCGGCGCACCGGCGGCCAGCGCCTTGCCGCTCACGCCACCGCCTCTCGCGCCGCAATCCGCCGCGCTCTCGCCCGAAGTCGTGCAACAACAAACACGCACTCATTTGGCCAACGGCATGGATCGCCTTGGCGGTTGGTTGCAAATGTCGCTGGCGACGAACGAACGGAATGCGACGACGCACATCGCGTTTTGCCCGCCGTTCATTGAGCCTCCGAAAATCTCGCTGCGGCAAACGGCGGGGCCGGCGGGGCGAATTCGGGCCGTGCAAATCCTGCCGCATGGTGTACGATTGGAATTGAAACTAGACTTCGCGCCCCGGCAGCCGCAGCGTGTGTCGGTGGAGTTCGTCGCCGAAACACGGCGGGGATGAAACAGGGGTCTGGCTCATTTTTCGGCCCAGGACGGCTGGATTCTCAGCGAATGGCATCCGCCGAAAAATGTGCCTGACCCCCTTGGACGCCGAGCAACCCGCGTTCGGTTTAATCGAAATATGGCCCGTTGGCCCCGACATGTTTGGACGACGCTGTTCACCTACCTGGTGATCTTTCTGGGCTTCCCGTTGCTTTGCTTGTTGGCCTACGCGTGGGTGCATGGCGGGCTCTGATTCACCGATACAGCAAGGCAACTCATGCGACCATCGCTTGAACAAGAACTTCGAGCCCACGATCAGCAACACTTGCTGACGTTTTGGAACGACCTGAGCCCGACGGAGCGCGATACATTGGTCGATCAAATTCGCGGCATCGACTTTGCCGAACTTTCGCGATTGCTGGCCGGACAAAAGGCGGCGACCGACTGGGGCGCTCTCGCTCAGAAGGCTGAGCCGCCGCCGGCCTTTCGCTTGTCGGACACGGGGGGCGGGCGACAATTCTCGGCCGACGAGGCTCGCACGCGCGGCGTGGCGGCGCTGGCCGAGGGCCATATCGGCGCGATCCTCGTCGCCGGTGGGCAAGGGACTCGCCTCGGTTGGCCGCATCCGAAGGGAACCTATCCGATCGGGCTGGTCTCCAAAGCGCCGCTGTTTCAGATTATCTTCGAGCGGCTGGTCGCATTGGGGCGGCGGCACGGCGTCCGCGTGCCGCTCTATTTGATGACGAGTCCGGCGACGCACGAGGAAACGGTCGCGTATCTCGACGAGCATCGGCGGTTCGGGCTGGCGCCCGACGAACTTCGCATTTTCTGCCAGGCGCAAATGCCGGCCGTCGATGCGGCGACCGGCCGCGTGCTGCTGGAAGCGCCGGGACGGATTGCCTTAAGCCCCGACGGGCACGGCGGAATGCTCGCCGCGCTCGCGCGCAGCGGCGGTCTCGACGACATGCAGAAGCGCGGGCTCGAACATCTGTTCTATTTCCAGGTCGACAACCCGCTCGTGCCGATCGCCGGTCCGGAGTTCTTGGGCTATCACCTGCTGAGCGGATCGGAGATGTCGACGCTGGTGGTCGCGAAGCAGCAGCCGAAGGAGAAGCTCGGTATCCTCGTCGCCATCGATGGCCGGGTGCGGATCATCGAATACAGCGATTTGCCGGACGACGTGGCCGAGCTGCGCGATCCCGACGGCGGCTTGCGATTTTGGGCAGGCAACACCGGCGTTCATTTTTTAGAGCGCGAGTTTCTCGAGCGCGTGCAGCATGGCGCCACGGGCCTGCCGATGCATCTGGCCCGGAAAAAAGTACCCTATATCGACGTGGCCGACGGTAAATCGAAAGGCACGCGGGTCGAATCGGCCAAGCCGAACGCGATCAAGTTCGAGCGATTCGTGTTCGATTTGCTGCCGGAAGCGCGGCGCGCGATCGTCGTCGAAGTGGACAAGGACCGAACGTTCGCGCCGGTGAAGAACGGCCCGGGCGAGCCGGCAGATTCGCCCGAGGCGGCTCAGGCAGCGATGATCCGCTTGCACACGGAATGGTTGTGCGCGGCGGGAGCCGAGGTTGCGCCCGACGTGGCGGTTGAGATTAGCCCGCTATATGCACTCGATGCGGCCGAATTGGCCGGTAAGATCCAGCCGGGATTGCGGGTGACGAAGCCGACGTACTTTTGTTAATCTGACTGCGAAGGGGTCTGGCTCATTTTTCGGGCCGCCAGCGGTCGGAACTTCGATCGCACGTTGCGCCGAAAAATGTGCCTGACCCCCTCTGCGACGCAATTGGATCATTCAACCGGAATTGCGGGTCGAATTCATGTTGCACGCCGTGATCATGGCCGGCGGTTCGGGGACTCGGTTTTGGCCTGAGAGCCGTGCCGATTGGCCGAAACAATTATTGCCGCTCTCCGGCACGCGTTCGTTGATCCAAGACACGGTCGATCGGCTGGCGACGCTGGTTCCGCCCGAGCGCGTGTTGATCGTGACGGCCGCGCGGCTTGTCGATGCGGTGCGGCAACAGTTGCCCGAGTTGCCGCCGCAGTCGGTTCTCGGCGAACCCTGCAAGCGCGATACGGCTCCTTGCATCGGCCTGGCGGCGTTTCAAATCCTCCGCCGCGATCCTGACGCGACGCTGGCCGTCATGCCGGCCGATCATGCGATTCTGCCGGCGCAGGCGCTCCGCGATGCGATCGGTTGCGCCGCCGAGTTGGTCGAGAAAGAGCCGGGGCGGATCGTCACGTTTGGAATTAGGCCGACCTATGCGGCCGAGAGCTTTGGATACATCGAGCGCGGCAAACCGCTTGGTTCGTCGCGATTGTCGGGCGGCGAAAGTTGTGATGTTTATGAAGTCGCGCGATTCCGAGAGAAGCCGCCGGCGGCGGTAGCGCGCGAGTATCTCGCCGCGGGCAACTTTTACTGGAATTCCGGCATTTTCGTCTGGAAGGCTCGGACGATTCTTGCCGCGTTGGAAAAACATCAACCGGAACTTTTCGCGCGACTAAGAACCATCGCCAGCGCCGAGGGCACGAGCGAATTTCAAGCGACGTTCGAGCGCGAATTCGCCGCCATCCGTGGCATTTCGATCGACTATGCGGTGATGGAACATGCTCGCGATGTCGCGGTGATCGAGGCGCCGTTTACTTGGGACGACGTCGGAAGCTGGCAGGCGATGGCTCGGTTGCGCGGCGTCGACACCGAGGGGAACACGATTGCCGCGGAGCGACACGTCGTCGTGAACACGACGGGCACGATTATTCGCTCGACCGACGAACACTTGATCGCGACGGTTGGGCTTACGGACATGATCGTCGTCCACACGCCCGACGCCACGCTCGTCGCCAACCGGCACGACGAGGAAGCGATTCGCCGCGTCGTGAAACTGCTGGAAGAACGCGGTTGGAAAGAGTATTTGTAGACGTTCGCGAATGTGCGACTCGCCGGGATAAGCCCAGGGAAGGCGGCCAACGCGTTCGCAATTGGAGAGGTCTTTTTCCGCCTTCCCTGGGCTTGTGGTCGCAACCGAGCCTCCGCTGCAATCATGCCTGCAAAACAGGAAAACGTGCCCGGACGATTGGCGGGAATCGATTTCGGCACCGTTCGCATCGGCGTGGCGCTGACCGATCCTGAGCGGCGGTGGGTTAATCCGTTCGCGAATTACACGCGCCGCGATATCGCCGCCGACGCCGCCTGGTTTCGAAAGCTGGCGGCGGACGAGCGGATCGTGCGGTTCGTCGTCGGGCTGCCGGTGCATCTCGATGGGCGCGAGAGCCAGAAGTCCGTCGAGGCCCGCAAGTTTGGCGCGTGGTTGATGGAGATGACGGGCGTGCCGGTCGTTTTTTTCGACGAACGCTTCACTTCGGCCGAAGCGGATCAACTGCTCGCCGGCGCGAAGATGACCAAGAAGCGGCGAAAAGACCGGCTCGATAAATTGGCCGCGCATATTCTGCTGACGGCTTATCTGGAGGCCGGGCAGCCGGAGATGCAGGAGCCGAAGGGGTTGGACGAGGGATAAGGCGCGTCCTTGCCCGCCGGGGCGCGGGGCCTTACAATCCGGTGCGGCGTGGCATTCGGTCGAGCGGCATCGGATTTGAGTTATGTTGCAGCGAAAGCCTGTTTTTCCCCATGTGATCGAGATCAACCATCAGGCCGGGCAACGGCTGGGGTGCAATGTCTATTTGGTCTACGATTCCAATGCTTGGGTGCTGATCGACGTCGGTTTTCAAGACACGGCCGACGAGATTTTGGAGCTGATCCGGCAATTGGATTTTCCGCTGGCGCAATGCCAGACGATCATCGCCACACATGCCGACGTCGACCATATCCAGGGCCTGGCGCGATTCAAGCAGGCACTGAAGACAAGCGTCACCGGCCATCGGCTTTGTGCGGAGACCCTGGCTCGCGGCGACCTGATCAAGACATTCGCCGAGATCGATGCTCAGAATATCCACATGGAAATGCCGCTGGTGGAAACGGAGCATCTGGTCGACGACGGCGATCGGATCGCGGTCGGCGGATTGAGCCTGGAGGTTTGGCACACGCCGGGACACACGGATAGCCAACTGTCGTTTCGCTTGGGCGACCTGCTCTTCAGCGGCGACAATATCTACCGCGACGGCTGCGTCGGCGCGATCGACGCCCATCATGGCAGCGACATTCCCGCGTTTATCCGATCGTTGGAGCGGATTCGCGCGAGCGACGTGAAATGGCTATTGCCGAGCCACGGCCCGATTTTCCGCAAGGACAACGCGCTGTTGGATCAGGCGATTGCCCGGTTGAACACGTATCTGCACATGGCAGATTTCGGCACTTGCGCGATCGATTGGCCGCTGCTGGAGCAATGGGACGTGGAACTGGCGGAAGGGCGGCTGCCGGCTTGAAAGAAAAGGTGTCAGGAACCAATTTCGCCCCTCTATCCCGGTTGCGCCGTCGGTTGTCTGAAATTGGTTCCTGACACCTTTTCTTTCTTCGTCTTGCGAAGCGAATCGGCGAATTCCGACCAGAGATCGTCGAGCGGCTTGCCGGTCGCGTCTTTCCACATCTCTTCCTTGTAACTGCCGGCACGCAACGCCGCGTTTAGCTTCTTGACGAGCTCGGCGTCGTATTTGTTTTCGACCCATTCGAGGAAGATGGCGGTCGTTTTGTAGGCGTCGGTGTATTTCGCTCGGTCGGGGTTGAGACGTGGCCGAGGGGCCTTTGGCTCGTATTTCACGATCCGAATGTAGTCGGCGATGCCTTCGACCAGCCAGCCTGGCTTGTTGCCTCGCCCATGATACTGCTGCACGACGTGGGTCAGTTCGTGGATGACCATGCCGACGTCGTCGGGATGCTTGCGAACCCAATCGGGCTGAATCGTGATGGTGTTGCCAGTGGTCGCCGCAAGGCCGCGGAAATCCTTGCGGAACCGAATCTCGACCGTTTTCGGCGGCGAGAATCCTGGGCTGGCCAGCAGCTTGTCGATTTTTGGATACCACTCGGCGGCAATTTTGCCGGCTTTCTCTGCCCAGTCCTTGAGTTCCGGCGTTTCGGTGCTGTCGAACGTGATAGTCACGCCGATGCCGCGGGCATCGACCGTTTTGCCGGTCCAGGTGGCGTCGTCTTTTTTCGGAGTGTCGCTTTCGTCTTTCGCCAAAGCAATCGAACCGAGACACAACTCAAGGCACAATCCAAGCGACACGACTATTGCGGTTTTCATTGGAATCCTGCCAAACGCTAGTGATTGAACAAGAAAGCCGGGCTGTTGATCAGAGCCCAAACAAGGTCCTGAGCGCCCAATAGACGGGCGTTGACACGGTCGTTGGAATGTTGGGCGATGGCGAGTTGGAGCCGGGCCAGTTCCGGGTCGAGCGAACGGAAGTGCTGGGTCAATTCGGCTTGTTCGGCGGCCGAGCGCTTTGCGGGCGGGATCGCCAGCAAGCGAGCGACGTTCGACGGCGCGCCTTCCAAACGGACCGGGCGCTTCGACGTGCTTGCCGACAGCCGGAACTTTCCCAGCAAATGATGGCCGTCGGGAAACTGCTGATCCATGGTGAAGGTCAGCAGCGTTCCACCGGGGAAGCCGACATTTTGCTGGCATTCGAACAGCGCGACGTGATCGTGGCCTTCCTGGCCGTCGATGGCCCAGCCGGTGCCCAGATCGCCATCGATGGCGCCGGTCACATGCCAGCCCGGCTGGTTGTAGTCGGCCTGGGCGTTTTGCAATTGCACGGGCTGGGCCTTGCCCGGATCGGAAGCCGGCGCGGCGGTGACGTGAAATTCGCTGAGCACCTGGTTGCCATTTTCCGCGCGGCCCGGCCCCGATTTCGGCAAGCGCGGGTCGGCGAGCGCTTCGAGCCGAAACGCCGAAATGTCGCGAAGATCGGTTTTCACGGTCAGCGTGTACATATCTTTTTCGAGCTTGCCGGAGGCGAAGATCACGTCGTTGGGCTCTTTGGTCAGCGTGCCGCCGATGGCCGACTTGGCGGTTTGCACTTCCAGCGGAACCCAGGTGATCGAAGCGGCCGCATTCCTTTCCCAATCGGCCTGCTTGGCCGGCAGAGTTTTTTCATAATCCGCCAATTGAGCGACGAGCTTGCCATGATCGTCGTCGAAGGAGCGCAGCGTTTGCGTGCTGGCGGCGATTTCGGCCGGCTTCGGCGGACGGTTCAGCACGCGCATGAAAATCTCGTCGATCAGCCGGCCGTCGTCTTTTTCCGACGCAACGAGTTGGCTGAGACTGTTATTCGGCTCGCCGATGGCGTCGGCGATCGTCGGGCCGTTGATGAGATTGAGCGCTTGGCCGAGCATCACGCCGGAGAATCGCTCGCATTCGCACGAACTTTGCCGCGGAGCGCGGCCGAACAGGTCCAAGAACCCGTCGGGCGAATTGACGCTGGGGTCGGGCTCTTCCGCCGCGCGGGCGCCGTTCGGCAGGCCCGACAGATGGCGCGTGGCCCCGGTGACTTGGAACACCGCGTCGTAGAGCACTTCGGCCGGCAGACGGCGGGCCAAGGCGTGCGAATAATTGATCGTGTCGTCGCTGTTCCACTTGTTCGTGTCGAGCGAACGTTGATACGTGGCCGACTTGCAAATCAGCTTCTGCAATTTTTGCACATCGAAGCCGCTGGCGATGAAATCGGCCGTCATACGATCGAGCAGCTCGGGATTGGTCGGCGGGTTGCCGGCGCGGATGTCGTCGGTCGGTTCGATGAACCCAACGCCCGACAGATAGCTCCACATCCGATTCACGTAGCTTTTCGCAAAATACGGATTCTTGCGAGAAACGGTCCAACGGGCGAATTGCTCGCGGAGCGTGCCGGTGCGCGCTTGCATGTCGGGATAGGTGTAGGGGAAGTCGGGCGTTTGCAGGGCTTGCGTCGTCGGGTTGCGGACTTCGACGCCGCTGGTGCCGTCGTAAATGATTTCGCCGAGGGCCTTCGCCCCTTCGACATCGTTGCCGCCGATTTTCTTGTCGGCGTAGTGCGGATCGTCTTTGCGGGCCACGTTGGCAAAGAATGCCGCCAGACGCCAATGCTGATTCTGCGTCCAGCGCTCGAACGGATGGTCGTGGCAGTTGTTGCAATTGAATCGCACGCCGAGGAACAACTGCGTGTTGTTCTCCATCAGCGGGCCCGGCTCGCGAAGGATTTTGTAATACGATGCCGGCGGATTCTCGACGTTCGATCCGCTGGCCGTCAGCACGGCATAGACGAATTTGTCGTAGGGCATGTTGGTGGCCACCGCCTGGCGAATCCAATCGCGCAACCCGCGGGCACCTTTTTCGCCGAGATATTTATCGTTGCATTGCAGCAGGTCGGCCCATTTGATGCTCATTTGCTCGACATAGGCGGCGCTGCCGATCAGACGGTCGATCAGCTCTTCACGCTTGACGCGGGTGTCGCGCGGATCGGCGAGGAAGGCACGAACTTCGGCCGAGGTTGGCGGCAGGCCGGTGAGATCGAGATAGATGCGGCGGATGAAATCGGCATCGGTGCAAAGGTCGCTGGCAGAGGTCCGCACGCGTTTCAGCTTTGCATCGACCAGTTCGTCGATGTAGTTGTATTCCGGCTCATCCTTCCAGGCGAAGCCGGTGCGGTCGCCCATGACGGTGACCGTGGCGGCTGCGTAATTTCCTTCGAAGCGAACCAATACTGCCGACTCGCCGCGGCGCAGCGCCGTGATCAGGCCATGCTTGTCGGCTTCGAGCACTTCGATATTGCCGCTTTCCACGAAGGCTTCGGCCGAGACGTCGCGCTGCGAGCCGTCGCCATACGTCGCCATGACTCGGAACTGCTGCTTCATTTTCGGCAATTGGATGATCGGGGCCGGCGGCGAGACTTCCACCTTCACGACCCGCGACGCATCGGGATCGAACACGGCCCCTTCGGTGATCCAGATTTTGAGCATTTCGTAGTACGGCTCACCTGGCTTGATCACCATGCCGCCGACGTGCGGCACCGAACCGCTCGGCTTGAGCAGCATCAGGCTTTGCTCGGGCATCGCGCGATTGAACCGGCGGGCGGCCAGATCGTCGGTCAGAGCCAGGTAGTCGGCTGCCGGATCGTAGCCGCGGAGCGAAAGCTTGAAGCCGTTCTTGCCTTGGGCGGAGCCGTGACAGGTGCCGGCGTTGCAGCCGATCTTCGAGATCGTCGGCATTACGTCGCGGACGAAGCTGACGTGGTAGTCGGCGCCGAGGCCAGCGACAGTGACGGGGATGGCGACCGTTTGACCGGCCAGCGAGAATCGCAACTCGCCCTTGCCGTCGGCTTTGGGGCGGACCATTCCGGTCGGCGAGACTTCAACGACACCGGCTGCCAGTTGGCTCAATTCGGCCATGCGGGTGACATCGACTTTTTCGCCGCCGGCGAGCGTGGCGGTGAGGAGCAGTTGGCGATAGTCGAATCGGTTTTTCAAGTCGATGGATGGGGGCAATGCCTCGATCGCGACGGGCTTGAAACCGGGGGGCAGCGTCTCATCGGCGGCCGCGGCGGTTCGAGCCGAATAAACGGCTGCGATTGCGATTGCCAGCGCGAGCGTTGCCGAGCACATACGATTCATCATCGGATCTCCTTGATCACTTTTTCGCCGTCACGTCGCCAGCCAATGGCACGGGGGTAAATTCTTTCACGAGTTTGCCAGTTGCCGCGTCCATTAGCAACACTTTGCCGCTAAATCCGGCGGCGGCGACTTGATGGCCGTCGGGGCTGAATCGCGCCGTGTAAATCGGGCCGGGCTGGCCTTGAAATTTCGAGACCAACTGGGCGTTGTCGGCATTGTAGACGCGGATCTCGCCGGTCCCTTGGCTGCTCGAGCCGGCGACGATCCGCCCGCCGTCGCGGCTGTATTCGACCGCGTAAATCCGCCCCGGCATTCCCTCGAAACCGCGAATGAAATTATCGTCGTCGCCGATCTGCCGCGATTTGCCGGGCGGGCGGTAGATGTGATAAATCTTCGGCACGCCGTCGGCCCCGCCGACGACCACTTCGTCACCCTTCGGGCTTCGATCGACGGAAGCGAGGCCTCCTTTGAGGGCGCCGGGCGTGATACTGGTGATATTGTCAACGAACCGCTGGGTGGCGACTTCGATCAACTTCATCGAGCGATCGCGGCTGACGGAGACCAGATGCGAGGCGTCTTTGCTAAAGACGGTACCGAGGACCCAATCGTTGTGGGCCCCTTGGAACAGGATTTGCGCGCCCGACTTGGCGTCGATCGCGCGGACCGAGTTGTCGGCGCAGCCGAATGCAATGCGAGTGCCATCGGGCGACCAACTAACGCCGTACAGCGTGTCGTAAGTCATGGGAACCGACAGCAGCAGCTTCCGCTTGGCCACGTCCCAAACTTGAATTTCGCCCAACCTCGCGGGCGAACCGCCGGCCACGGCCAGCTTTTGGCCGTCGGGCGAAAAAGCGAGCGATTGAATGCGTTCGGAAAGGCCCACGAGCCGATCGACCAGGGCCGAGCCATCCGCTTTCCAGAGCAGCACTTCATGGTAGCCGGAGACGGCCAGCAGCGAGCCATCGGGCGAATAGTCGAGCGACGTGAGCACCGGCGGCAGATGGTAAATGGGCGGGTGGGCCGCGTCGAATGTCACTGAAGCCGAGGCCGGTGTATCGTCGACCGCACCTTCGGCGATCCAGCGGCGGATCAGGTCGATCTGCGTGGCCGCGAGCGGGCTTTTGCCTTTCGGCATTTCGGCTTTGCCCTTGGCGGGCGAGATTTGGTTGAGCAGATAGCTATCGGCCGGCTTGCCGGGCACGATGGCCGCGGAGTTGCTTTCGCCCCCTTTGAGCAGCGAGGCAAAGGGCGTCATCACATATTCGCCGCTGCGCTTGGCCGGCTGATGGCAGCCTTGGCATTGCTCTTGCAGAATGGGCCGAACGTCGCGGTAGTAGCTGACTTTTGCGGCGGGCTTGGCATCGGCCGGTTTCGAGTCAGCGGCCAGCACTGGACCAGGTTGCGCCAGGAAACCCACGAGCGCAGCAACGGCAATCGCCAAAGCCATACCGAACCAGCTCATGCATCGACCATCGGTCATGCCGTAACTCCTCGCGAAGTAAATTCACTTCCAGCATACCAGCCTGAAGCGCCAGCGAAGGGGGCGCCGATTTAGGTCGCCATCCCTTGCTAGCGCTGCGGGCTCATTGGCTCATTGAGCTGGCACGGCAAAGGTGGGTGGGAGCAAAGGCGTGCAGTCGGCGGAAGGATCTTCCCAAACTACGACCGGCACCGCAGCCGTTTCCGATCGACGTCGCACAATTCCCCGACTACCGTCGATTGTAGCTAAACAGCCGTGGCGAGAGCAAGCAAATTTATGGCCGGCAATGGCCGAAACGGATGGTGCGGAAGGGGTTGAAGCGATTGTGGCGAGATGCTGTTCGGCGGCGATTTCGTCGCGTTCGAGAATCGGCTTGCAACGGTTTGACGGCCGGTTAAGTCATCACGGACCTCGCGGTTGATGTTTCGCGAACGGTTTGCACGGCCGGGCGGTTCCCAGTCGTGACTGCTTTGTTATGATGTTGGGCTAGACCGGCGGTCGGCACAGAAGCCCGCTGCGCTAGCAAGGGTGGAACGGGATGCGCTCTCCCTTGCTAGCGCTGCGGGCTCCAGGACAGAGAAGCTTGGAAATGAAGGATCTATCCTTGTCGAGCGTCACTCGAAAATTGTCGCCAGCGGGCATCAATCCGGTCGAACCCGCGGTCGTCGGGCGCACCCATGCGAACGGGTCGAACGGATCAAACGGCACCGCCGATCACATCAAACGGGTGCCGCAGCCAAAATCGCTGCGCGAGCGGTTGCGACGACAGGCGGCGGTGGTTGCCGGACGGCTCGAACCAGCGGCGGTTGCGAAAAAGGTCGAGCTGGATTCGCTCGCTCGGGCACTATTGACCGATCTCAACCTGCCGGAGGCATTCGTGGGCTGGACGATGGTCATGCTGGCCTCGGCATTCTGGCAACCGAAGGTGGTTGCGGTACCGCATGACCGGCGGTTGCTGCTGATGCCGGGCAACGTGCCGCACTCGTGCAACGGCTGTGCGATGCCGCAGGCTGAAACAGGGGACAGGCACCTCGCGGCGGCACAAAACGAAGGCCGACACCAGACGGGTGCTCGGAGCCAGTCCCCTTTTTCAACCGGCGTGGCGCGGCAGATGCCCGATTGCGCCGCTTGCGGCGTCGTCTGGCTGCGCACGCTGGCCGAGGGATTGGGCTACCGGGTGCTGTGGGCCGAGGAATCGGTCGCGGTGTTGACGGCATTGGCCGGCGCGGAGATCGACGCGCTGGTCGGCGTGGCGTCGCTCGATCTGTTGGAAAAAGCGATCGACCAGATTCCGCGGTTCGATATCCCATGCATGGCAATTCCGCTGCTCGACTCGTCGGCCACTGCAACCGCGCCGTTCGATGCCGACTGGGTTCGACAGATGATCGAATTGCCCTACGAGGCTGCCGACGAATTGGCGCCGAACTATCGGCATCTGATGCGCGCTGCTCGGCGGATGTTCGAGCCCGACGAATTGGAGCAACTCGCTCCGCGGATGCGCACGGGCCCCCGTTTGGCCGACTTGAATGGCCACGGAGCGGCGAGCCTCGATCCGCTGGCCGGCACCGAAGCGATCGCATACGACTTTCTGACGCGTGGCGGCAAGCATTCGCGGCCGTTCATTACGCTGGCTGTGTACGACGCCATGACGGGGGGCCGATGCACGCTGGCCGACGGTCATCGACAGGTTGCCGAATTGCCGCTGGCCGTGAGGCGAGCCGCGGTGTCGATCGAGACGTTTCACAAAGCGTCGCTGGTGCATGATGACATTGAAGACGACGACCAGTTTCGCTACGGCGAAGCGACGCTGCATCGCGCGCTCGGCGTGCCGACGGCGATCAACGTCGGCGATTTCTTGATCGGGCTTGGTTATCGATTGGTGAGCCGGGAGAGCGGAGCATTGGGAGCCGAGGTCGTCAGCGACATCATGGATCGGCTGGCCGACGCTCATATCAAGCTGACCGAGGGGCAGGGAGCCGAGTTGTTGTGGCGTGATTCGCGGCGAAAGCGGCTTTCGGCGGCCGAAGCGCTCGAGATTTACGCCTTGAAAACGGCGCCGGCTTTCGAGGCGGCGTTGATTACGGGCGTGCGACTGGGGGGCGACAGCGGACCGTATCTGAAGCCGATCGCCGAGTTTGCCCGGCATCTGGGCATCGCTTTTCAGATACTAAATGATCTGGCCGATTGGCTGCCCGACAATCATAATAAGTTGATCGCCGCCGGCGACGTGCTGGGCGGACGGCCGACGTTGTTGTGGGCCTTGGCCCTGGAAGGTTTGGCCGAGCCGAGCGTGACGCGGTTGGAGGCGCTTGTGGCGAGTGCGCCGGTGACGGACGCGACGGTGCACTCGATTCGCGAGCTGTATGACGAAGCGGAAGTATTTGACAAAGCGGAGTGTTTGGTACGAGAATACGACAAGCGGGCTCGGGCTGTTGCCGAGTCGCTTGAGCCGCGACCGTTGTGCCGGCTATTGCATTACTTGATTGATATTGTTTTGAAGACGCGGTGCTAAAGAAACCGCAAGTGTTTCGTGCTTGAGTGTGCCACTGGCACGCGACCGAGTTGCCCCCAGACGAAGTCCCGCCCCAAATCGTCCCACCTGTTTAATGGCCGTTCGGTCTTGCCGGACGGCCGGCCTGGAAACTTCGGCCTCCACTGAGCCGAACCCATTGGCGTGAGTACGCATCCGCGCGTCATCCCCGAGTTGGAGACGCTGGTGGCGTTGTTTTACGACGCACCAGAGCAGTTGGGCTATTGCCGCGAGGTGACCGCACGGCAGCTTCCGCCCGTGTACCGCAAGCTGCTGGCGCACGATCACCACATGACCGTCACGGTCGAACAGCATCATGGCACGCTCGTGAACGTGCAGGTGCTCGACACGCGATTGGATGCGAACCATTACTCGCGCAAGATTCTGCTGCGGCGTCAGGACGACGATCGAGTGGTGCAGTTTGGAATCGTGCGGTTGAATTTTGCGCATGTCAGCGATGTCGTCCGACGCGAGGTGGAGAGTCAATCGGCGCCGTTGGGGCGGATATTGATTCGCAACAACGTGCTGCGGGAGGTGGAACTGTTCAATCTGTGGGAGATCGCGCCGGGGAGCGATTTGTGCCGTCTGTTCGACATGAAGCCGGAGCAACGAACCTACGGCCGCACGGCGTTGATTCATTGCAATGACGAGCCGGCGGTCGAGTTGTTGGAGATTGTCGTGCCGGAGTGAACGGAATCGCGGCGGATGCTCGAATGCTGAATTCTGGCGAATCCAGCTACCGCGCGGGGGCGGATCCGTAGCTGAATTCGCCAGAATGTCAGAGCGAGCGTGCGACGAGTGCCTGTGGGAAAACCGTGGTTTTTTCTCGTTCCGTCCTAATCCCGTTTCAATAAGAGTGTGCGCCCAACTATGAATAATTCTTACGATTGCATCGTGCTTGGTGGTGGTCCGGCGGGTTCGACCGTGGCGGCTTTGGTTGCAGAGGCCGGCCAAAAAACGCTGCTCTTGGAGCGGGAAAAATTTCCTCGATTCCATATTGGCGAATCCTTGATGCCGGAAACGTATTGGACGCTCCAGCGATTGGGCGTGCTCGAAAAGATGAAGAACGGGCATTTCCAGCGGAAATACAGCGTCCAGTTCGCCAGTCACACGGGCCGAGAGTCGCAGCCATTCTATTTCTCCGAGCGCGATCCGCGCGAGTGTTCGGAAACCTGGCAGGTGCTGCGCAGCGAGTTCGACGAAATGCTGTTCAAGAACGCCGCCGAAAAGGGCGCCGAGTGCCACGATCAAACGCGAGTTCTGGACGTGCTGTTCGACAAAGACACACAGCGGGCCACTGGAGTGCGCATCGCGACGGCCGACGGCCAGACTCGCGAGATCGCGGCGCGAGTCGTCGTCGACGCCACGGGCCAGCAATCGATCATCGCCAATCGCCTCGGCATTCGCAAACAAAACCCGCTGCTGAAGAAGGCCGCGATCTGGCACTATTATCGCAACGCCCGCCGCGACACCGGCCCGAACGAAGGGGCAACGCTGGTGCTCTACACGAACGACAAGAAGGCCTGGTTCTGGTACATCCCGCTGCACGACAACATTGTCAGCATTGGCGTGGTCGCGGAAGCGGCCCATCTGCTCAAGGGCCGGGGAACGCCGGAAGAGGTCTATTTCGAGGAAGTCGAAAAATGCCCGTCGCTGAAGGCCCGATTGACCGACGCGGAGCTCACCAGCCAGATTCGCGTGCTGCGCGAGTTTTCCTACAACTCGACGCAAGCGGCCGGCGACGGTTGGGTGCTCGTCGGCGATGCGTATGTGTTCCTCGATCCGATTTACAGCTCGGGCGTGTTCTTGGCGCTGAAGTCGGGCGAGATGGCCGCCGATTGCATCATCGAAGCACTGCGGCAGAACGACACGTCGGCCGCGCGGCTCGGAGCTTGGGCGAAGCCATTCACCGACGGCGTCCATTGGATGAGCAAATTGGTGTACGCCTTCTACACCGATTCATTCAGCTTCGGGCGATTCATCAAGAAATTCCCGCATCACACGGGCAACATCACCGATCTGCTTGTCGGCAAGGTGTTCCAGCCCGAGGCTAGCGAAGTGTTCAAGGACATGGATCCGTGGATGGAACAGATTGCCGCGAAACCGGCGAGCGTGCAGGCGATTTAGCGCCCTTTGAATCATCTTCCCACCATAGCGGGCGGTAAGACGGCTGTTATAGGATCTAGCCACGAAGACGGTCCGCAAATGCGACGGGGTACTTTCGCCATGTTTGCTGCGTCCCCTGCCGGAAACGATTCTCTGGCGACTCATTTAGACCGTTGACGGTGCGCGTGCCTGAACGCCTCCGCATCAACGAATCCGACCGACGGGTCCGGAATAGGACCGAACAGCTTGTCGAAGTCCGTCGGACCTAAAACGTCTTTCATTTCCTCGAAAACGTGGTACGCACTCGCGTTGAGCATCCGGACATAGTCGTCAGGACCAATCCGCCTCTCCTGAAGTTCTCGTACCAGCGCTGTTTGGCGCGAAGCCAATTCCGCGTGCAGCGTCTCGAGCGCCGCGACCTTTTCCCCGTCGTAGCCCTCTCCGAGAAATGAATGTACGAGCGCTAGCAACTCGGCGTGCCGGGAATCCGCTGGATTGACAACGGCGCTGCCGAAACCAGCCGATTCCGAGAGCCCGTGGATTTGGGCAACCCGCCGGTCGAATTCATCTTCTGGTTCCATATTGCGCTAATTCCTACGGGTGATTGTGGTTCGCCACGCATTGCTGGAGCTCTGGCCACGGATTGTGGCTCGGCGAATAGCGGTGCCCTGCCGGGAACGCACTGCCGTAGGCACCATACAAAAGAAACGACGACCTGTAGTGGGCCGCGCGAGACACAAGTTGCCCTGCGGGGTAAAGTATGCGGTTCGCCATTTGATGGCAAACTCCGTTTATTCCGTAAACGATTCCAGCCTCTGCATTCGGCTGCGCCAAGCAGTTCGCGACCGAAGTGTTTCCGATCCCACTGCAAATCACGGCTCCACCGGCACAGCGCCCGAAGCAGCCCCATTGATGGCCATGGCTGCTCGTAACGTAGGTATGGTCCGCGATCGGAAGTGGTTGCGCTGGGACGGCGTATCCAGTTAGAGTGCCCGCTGGCATAGTTATTTGGTTGTCCCGTCCCGGAGCGAAATTCCTACTCATTCCCATAGGTATTATACCTGGAAGGGATGACCCCTTCAAATATCTTCGGCGCGAGTGCGACAGAATCTTCGGGCGATCTCGGCCCTCGCGCTTTTGCAGGGAGCGCCGGTGCTCGCAGCGCTCCGGCTAGCTATCGCACGATCGTTTCCCGCGGCGCCATCGCTCGCAGCGGCCCATACGGATTCTGCCGCAATTCGGCCGCCTGTTCGAGCAATATCCGCCGCACTTCGAGAATGGCCAGCGGATGGCTTTGCACTTCCAGATGGTCGGCCGGCACGATGATTTCCGAGGCTGCGTCGTCGAGATGAGCGCTGGCAAAGGGAACCACGCCGTCGCCATCGCCGGCGACGTGTCCCCATAGGTCGCGCTGCGGCAGCCGGCCGACGATATTGTGATACGTGACCCAGGGCCCGCGCGGCGCATTGAGCATCGCCGGCAAGATCGTCGATCGGGGCGACAGCGAGTCGATGGTTGTCGAGACGTTGATCAACGAGCCGGGCGGGAAGAAGTTCGGGTTCTCGGCGAGCAAGTCCTTCGTCCCTTGCACCATATCTTTTGGCAAGGAAATCAACCGCCGGCCGAGCCATTGTGTTGTTTCGTTCGAGATTTTCGTGCCGCGATGCGGCGTGGCAATCGTGATTACGCGACGAATCGACGGATTGGGCTCGAAGAAGAAGATGTCGGCCAGATCGGAGCGCACCCGTGGATCGGCTTTGAGTTCCGAGAACGGTTTGTTGCTTGCCAGCCGCCAAAAATCGTTGCCGCTGGAGAGCGTTTGCATCCGCGCGATCAGCCCGCCCATGCTGTGGCCGACCAACACCATTTGATCGAGGGCCAAATCGCGATGTTGCGGATCGAGCGTCGAGCGGAGCTGCACGAGCGTCCGTCGCAGTTCGGCGGCGCTCTCCCAAAAAGGCTGGCCCGTTGGGTAGGTGTAAAACCAGAATTGGTAATTGGCGCGCAATTCGGCGGAGCCGTGCAGCGTGTTGAACATCTCCATCCAAGTGAACGGGCCGGACCAAATGCCGTGGATCATGATTACGGGGATTTTGTTCGGCTGGAACGGCTCGAGCATGTAGAGGCCCGTCAGCCGTTTTGGCGAATCGGGCCGCAGCAGGCCGAGCGTCGGCTGCTGGATCTGTTGCAGCGCGGGATCGTTCAGGCCGTAGGCGAGCGGCGTGCTCAGGTCGGTTTCCAAGGGAATTCGCCGATCCCCGGCGATCAACTCGGTCGCGGACAGCGGGTCGTACAGTTCCAGCACGGCGCGATGGTGCGTGCCGATGGCGGCAGCCGTGGCGGCGACCGGCGCAGCGGCGCCGGCGATTGCGGCGCCGGCGACTGGCGCGCCGGCTGGAATCGCCTCCGGTTCGTCGGGCAGCAGCCGGAGGAACGCGGTCATCGGGAATGCCAGGCCGGGAGCGTAGTAGGGTTGCGCAGGATCGTTGCGTCCGGCCGGGTTGCGAACGACAATCAGCGGCACGCCCAAGCCAAACGTGTGATTGGCGTCGCGGAGGCCGTTGGTCTTATAGTCCGATGCGAATTCGATCCGGCCGAAATCCTCGTCGTGCCACAAGCCGTCGCGCACCGCCACCGTGATCTCCCATTGCTGTCCTCCCATTTCGATCAATTCGTGGCCGCCGGGGTGAAGCAATCCATCGCCGCGGGCGATTCGCAACGCGGCTTCCAGAGCGGTGTTGTAGATATCGCATGCGCCACGGAATTGTGGATCGTAAGGATTGCGGGCCTCGCGCGATTCCGGCCCCATCAAATAGAAGTGAGCATGCACGACCGCCGCGGCGTACATGTCCCGCGCCCCGGGCGCATCGGATTTGCGTTGGAGCTTTACGCCGCCGATATACGCGACTTCCGCCGCCGCGTAGTTGGCTTCCGGCGAGGGTTCCTTCTGGACGACCTGGTCAACCTCCGCCAGCAGTTTCCGCGGGTCACCGGCTAAGTCGTCGGCCAGGTTGTAGCTGCGTAGAAATTGCAGGGTCCGCTGGCTTGGCTTCGGTCCACTGTGCGACGATATGGAAAGACGATCTTGAAGCGGATTGTTGGGTGCTGCGCGAGCGGTTACATAGTGCATCGGCGCGCAGCCATTGGCTGCCGCCAGCGTGAGAATCATGCAAGCTGCCAGACAGGCTGAGCCGCGGCGGCGCACCATTCGCCATGCGGAAATGAGAATCGTGCGATCCATCGCGCGACAATCTGCTGACAGAGACAACCGCGTGCGCTAGTCCATCCGTGGGAGCACCGCGAACAATTTCAGCCGCCTGAGTCCTACTTGCCTGCACTTCAATTGAGGTCTCGCAACTCCTTGCGGACAAAGGAGTCACGATCTAATCGCCGGCAAACGCGGACAATAGAAGCGGTTGCCAGCCCGGTCAATGTCGGATCGTGTCTCCCCACTGCTAGCGTCGCGCCCCGCGCGAACGAACTCACCACGATCGGCGAACGAATCGGCTAGAGCGGATATTGGGCTAACGAGGCAGATTTGGAGCGGCCGTTGAAACCATTCCATGCCCCGTCGCCGAATCCATATCAATCGGGGCGGGAACTGAAACCGGCTTGTCCGCGGTTGGTTCGTCAAAGGGACGCAACTCGCCGCGTACGATATGCACGGCCGATGGTGCTTCGATTCCCAGGGTCACGCGGGCACCCGACACCCGAGTGACCACGACGACAATGCCATCGCCGATGACGATCTTCTCGCCAACTTTGCGTCTTAGAATAAGCATGACAATCCCTCCTGAATTGCTTCGCTAAAGGCTAGAAAGGGTTTCCTGACCTTTCTGTGTGGAAACACTGGATTGCAATCCGCATACCGCCGACATGGCCGCGATGGGATAATCGCGCAATTCAATTGCAAGTTATTGATATACATACGTTTATGGACATTCCGCAGGACGAGCTTTGGCAGCCCCAATCGACCCTAGTGGACATTCTCGTCTCGGTTCGATCCGTCCTGTCTCAAATCAAGACGAATCCGCATGCCAGCAGGGCGGCGTCGCACAGGGCTGCCGGTTGCTATAATCTCGCAAGGTCCCACCTATGAAAATTGCCTACATCTCCGCGGGCGCGGCCGGTCGGTATTGCGGTGCCTGTCTGCACGACAACACGCTAGCGTCGGAGTTGCATCGCCAAGGCGCCGAAGTCCTGTTGATTCCGACTTACACGCCGCTACGGTCTGATGAGCCCAGCGTAAGCGAGTCGCGGGTCTTCTTCGGCGGCGTCAATGTTTTCTTGCAGCAGCATTCGGCGCTGTTCCGCCATACGCCTTGGTTTCTCGATTCGCTGTTGGATTCGCCCAAGCTGCTGGAGTGGCTTTCCAAACGTAGCGCCGGCATGGAGGTGACCAAACTGGGAGCGCTGACCGTGTCGACGCTCGCCGGTCGCAAGGGTCGGCAAAGAAAAGAGATTGCGAAGCTGCTGCGCTGGCTGACGGATGATGTTCGGCCGGAAGTGGTTCATCTATCGAATGTGATGCTCGCCGGAATGGCCCCGGCGATGCGCGACGGATTGAAAGTGCCAATCCTATGCACTCTCTCGGGCGAGGATATTTTTCTGGAACAACTGACGGAGCCGCATTACAGTCAGGCGCGTGCATTGCTCAAGGAGCAGGCGCGGCAGATCGATCGGTTCGTATCGCTGAATCATTATTTCGCCGATTTCATGGCGGAGTATCTCGACGTGGATCGCGACAAGATCGAGGTCATTCCGCACGGACTGAATCTCGAAGGGCATCACCGGCGCTTGCCGCGCGACAGTTCGGGGGGCCTCACGATCGGCTACTTCGCTCGCGTGGCGGCGGAAAAGGGTTTGCACATTCTAGCCGACGCGTTTTGCCTGCTGGCCCTGCGCGACGACTTGCCGCCGCTG
>Ga0182024_10003778_pt1 | contig 35558 bp, 26 predicted proteins | sample P32metaG_FD_120480 | JGI IMG/M metagenome (GOLD analysis project Ga0182024, IMG submission 120480) | Permafrost microbial communities from Stordalen Mire, Sweden - P3-2 metaG (Illumina Assembly) | ecosystem: Environmental > Terrestrial > Soil > Wetlands > Permafrost | place: Sweden: Stordalen...
CACAGAGCAGGCCAGTGCGATAGAAATTGTGAGGGCGCAATCGGAATCGGGCCGCTCGCTCGGCGCGAACGCCCGTAACGCTTTGCGGAGGGCTAGGGCTTGGTGCCGGCCGGCTCGGGGGAGGTCTTGTGCGCCGGCTGACCCAACTTCGCTCGCAGGCACCCCACCAACTCGGGAGCCAGTTCGGTAATATCCATTCCTTCCGACACCATGAATTTGCAGCTCAGGATCGGACGCGCGCGATCGTCATCCTGCAATTGGCAGTTCACCCGGCAATACTGGCAGTCTTGATTCCAGCAAAATCGCCCATAAGGAATAGTCTCCGGGCTGATGAACTGAAAGCAGCGCAACAATGAGTTGCGCTCCGGCACTAGAAAGTTTTTCCCCAGGATAGTGATCTCGACTAGCCGCTCGAATGGCCGGAAAATTTCTGACATGAAAGGGTTACCCGCCTTTTGCGGATGCCACACCCGCTGCAAGAAACCTACTGGACTCCGCTCACCCGAGCAACCACCAGCGCGCTGCACGGTGCTCAACTGCATACGGTCATAGGACTCGGTAATTTCGCCGATGATGCGGCAGACGGCAGGGAGAGCTAAGCGTGCAGCTTTTGCTTCTTACCCACATCAGTCGGTATGCCCATCGAAATACAAGAGCCGCCGCCATTCGGCAGGCCTACTCCAACGCCGCACGCAGCGAACGCGCTATCGCTTGGTGGTAGTGGTGCCCGCCGCCTTTGGGTTCAGGGGCGATCACGATCGCGCCGATTATTTTCATCCGGCGAAGGCGACAGCTCAGAGACCCCACTGGCGTGGCCAGCCGGGCCATAGCGATTCCCGGCGGAATCGAAGGTGCCGATAGATTCCGTGCGCCGGCACAGCGACACCGGCGCAAAACCTGCATCAACCGCGCGCTGGATTGGTTTCATAATGTGCCTCCAAGCAGCGGGTTCTCCAACCCAAAGCTAGTTAAAATGTAACCAGGATCGAGAGGGTTGGCTTCATACCCTGATGCAAAACCTACCTGCCTCTTCAGTTATGCCGCCGATAATGTAATTTAATTCAGATGGGAAGCGCCGGGGCCGGACAGAACGCTCCGGACAACTCCTGGCTGCGGCAATCACGATGCCAAAAGGGCCGCGCGACGGTGGCGGCATACTTCGCTGAAGAGGTTTAATTTAGGCTTGATCGGGAAGCCGAGCGTACGAGCTGCGCGAGGAAAAGTCTGCAGATACATTCCACAATTGCGCAACAGTTTTGGCCGCTAATGGATGCACAGTTCCATCACCGGCGAGGCCGGCTGATCGCGGAGATATCGGCTCGCCAAGCCGCTCGGTCGTTTCTCGCTCGGTGGTTTTGAGATGCGAAACAAACTTGCCTGAGCTCGGCGAGCCATCGTCGCAAGGATCCGTACGGATCTCTGCAAGCTCTTTACCAGTGGAACCGCCCCCACTTATGTGGGCGGCACCGGCGCGAAGCCGGCTCCACTTCGGCAAATACGTAAGCGGTGACATTCCCTAACTCTGACGGTGTTCCGGTGCCCAGATTAGACTGGGGAGCAGCTCCGTTTCCGTAGTCGGAGAACGCGTAAACAATATGCACGCCGGACGATACACCGCTCAACTTGAAACAGAAGCTCGCGGGATTGGCCCCTGCGGCGCTCGTTGCCGTAGCCAACTGCCACGCGCCTTGCACCGTGTCCAACTGATAGTAGAGCGACTGCGGTACCGGAGCGACCGGCAAGGACGAGCTAGACGCCGTGGCGGTGAACGAAGGATTGCGATTGGTGGTAGCGAAGATCGCCAGGTCGGTTTCCGTCTCCGAATCATCCACGCCCTGAACCGCAGCTGTTAGCGGGATGGCGTTGATGGCATTGGGAGTGAGAACCGTCGCGTTATTGCTGCCATTGTTGGCCACGTACACCCTGTCAGTCGCCAGGTTGACCGCTACAGCTGCGGGACCTGTGCCCGCCGCTGCAGGCGCCTCGACGGTGTTGGTGGCGCCGTCGATTACGGTGACATTGGCGCTACCGCTGTTGGTCAGATAAATCTTGTTGTTTGCCCAGTCGACCTCTACCGCAGCAGGGGTTGTGCCGGTGGCCAGGGTTGCAGTTACTGCATTCGTCGCGCCGTTGATTACGGTGACGTTGGCGCTGCCTTGGTTCGCCACGTAAACGGTGTTGGTGATTGGATTCGCGGCGACCGAAACCGGACTGGAACCGACAGTCACGGTCGCCGTCACTGCGTTGGTGGCGCCATTGATAACCGTGAGGCTAGCGCTGCCCTGGTTGGTAACATAGATCGTGTTTGTCGCTGGATTCACGGCCACCGCAACCGGATCGGTGCCCGCAGTCACCACAGCCTTCCGTCCCTCAGTCGCCCCGTCGATCACCGTGACGTCATTACTGCCCGCGTTGGCTGTGTAAATCATGTCGGTGGCCGGATTGGCCGCTATCGCGACCGGATCCGTGCCTACACCTACCGTAGCCTTCGCGGTGTTATTGGCTCCGTCGATTACGGTCACGTTGTCGCTGCCACTGTTGGCCACGTAAATGTCGCTGCTCGCTGGATTCACCGCGACCGCATCGGGGGCTTTTCCCACCGCCACGGTGGCGGTGACGGTGTTGGTGGCGCCATCGATTACGGTCACGTTGTTGCTATCCGCATTGGCCACATACGCCGTATTTGTGACCGGATTGACGGCAGCCGCATCGGGTCCGCTTCCCGCGGGTAGGGTAGCGATCGGCGTATTGTTGGTCCCGTCGATCACGCTCAGATCATTGCTCGCGTTGTTCGCAAGGTACACCGTGTTTGTCGCCGGGTTGACCGCTACGGCCGCAGGCGCCGATGCCCCCGCCAGTGGGGCGGTCGCATTGGTCGCCTCATCCAGCACGGTCACGCTACCGCCCAGGACGTCGGCAATATAAACTTTGCTGGTCAACGGGTTGACGGCAACCGAATACGGTTCAGTGGCTGTAGGCAGTGTGGCCGTCACGGTATTGGTGGCGCCGTCGATCACCGTCACACTGTTTCCACAGGCGCCGCTATCGTCGCAATTGTTGTTCAAGTTCGCCACGTACACAATATTGGTTACCGGGTCGACTGCGACCGCAGAGGGCTCGCTCTGCGCCGGCACCGTCGCCGTTACGGTGTTGTTGGTCCCATTGATTACGGTTACGTTGTCGCCCAGCACATTGGTCACATAAACGGTGTTGGTTACCGTGTTGACCGCAATGCCCTCGGGCGTGTTTCCGGTTGTGACCGTAGCGGTCACCGCGTTGGTCGCCCCATCGATCACGCTAACGCTGTTGCTGATGTCGTTGGTCACATACACCGTATTGGTCACTTCATTCACTACCAGCGCAAGCGGATATGTGCCCACCGTAATGGTGGCCACCACCGCATTGGTTGCCCCGTCAATCACCGCCACGTTGTTGGTGCCGGGGTCGGACACATAAATCATGTTGGTTACCGGATTTACCGCAATCCCGTAAGGGGCGGCGCCGGGAGAATAGCTTGACGCGGGGGGGCCCACCACGACCGTAGCGGTCACCGTGTTGGTCGCTCCGTTAATTACCGTCACGTTGCCGCTGTCTGCGTTTACGGCGTAAACCATATTGGTCAGGACATTGGCCGCAATCAAGCCCGTCGCCGACCCACTCAGTACCTCCGTCGTTTCGGCATTAGCGGCCCCGTTGATCACCGAAACGTGGCCCGGGTCGTAGCCCTCAAGGCCGATATAAAACGTGTTGGTTATGGGGTTGATGGCACTGGTGTCGGCTAACCCCGACGCCAGTACGACGGTTGCAGTGACGCTATTGGTCGCGCCATCGATCACCGCGACAGTGTTTCCCGAGCTAAGCGCGTAGATGGTGTTGGTCACCGGATTGACCGCAACGTCGACAGCAGGCACCGGGATCGTGGCGGTCACCGTCTGTGCGAGTAGCGAGCCCGGCACCAGCAGGGTTCCGAGCACTGACGCAGCGACTAGCCAACGGGAAAATGTACGCATGTGGCAAGAGTTCATGGCCTTTACCTCGTTTCGGATTTAGTGAGCCCAAGGGCTAGCTCAAATCGTGATCAGGGTGTACATCGCTGACGTATCTTCCGTCGCAATACCTACTTCATTTTTACAGTGTGCGGGGGAGCGAGCGCCACAGTGCTGAGAGGAGTTTGTGCGTGGTTCCCGTAGTTGTGTATTAGCGATGCGAGCACAAATATTCCGGGCGCATCGGTACAAACATTTAGTACTCCAGGACAGGTGAGCGGCGCCGCTGGGTGAAGGCGTTGCGTTCGGCACTTCGAAATGTTTGGGTGACCTGCACTCTTCTTCGCTGGTCGTAGCGCGGCTTATGCGCAAAGGCTGACAGGAACCGTGCCCGTTTTGGGGTGGGGCTGGGTCGCCCTGTATGAACAGCTACGGGAGGGCCGAAGTGCCGTAAAACGGGGCCATGTGACGGAATTTGTCGTAGCGCTGGTCGACTAGTTGCGCGGGAGTGAGCGGCGTGAGTTCCTGCAGCGCTTGCTCCAGCGCGGGACGCAACAAGCGCGCCGACTCCTCGTGATCGTTGTGCGCACCGCCCTCGGGCTCGGGAACGATCGCATCAATGATTTTCATGGGTAGCAGATCGTTGGCGGTAATCTTCAGTGCTTCGCAGGCCACTTCGGCTTTGGTCGGATCTCGCCACATGATCGAAGCGCATCCTTCCGGCGATATCACCGAGTAAACCGAATTTTCCAGCATGAAGACGCGGTCGCCAACAGCAATGCCCAGCGCGCCGCCAGACCCGCCCTCGCCGGTGATCGTCACCACGATCGGAACCGGCAACCGGGCCATCTCCCGCAGATTGAGCGCAATCGCTTCGGCTTGCCCGCGCTCTTCCGCACCCACCCCGGGATAAGCTCCGGGCGTATCGATAAAGCAAAAAATCGGGCATTTAAATTTCGCGGCCAGGCGCATGGCCCGCAGCGCTTTCCGGTAACCCTCCGGCTTGGCTTGGCCGAAGTTGCGCGCCACACGCGCCTTGGTGTCGCGTCCTTTTTGCTGGCCGATAACCATCGCCGAGCGCCCACCAAACCGGGCCATGCCGCACACGATGGCGGGATCGTCCGCAAATAAGCGATCGCCGTGAATTTCCGAGAAGTCTTCAAACAGCATGCGCGCGTAATCGAGGGTATAGGGGCGCTGCGGATGGCGAGCCAGCAACAGGCGCTGCCACGCATCGAGATGCGAATAGAATTCCCGCTTCAGCTCGGCCACTTCGCGGCGAATGCGCTCGATGTCCGCCAGGGTAGAACCCGTTTCCGGACCCAGGCTGCGGAGCTCTTCCACTTCGCGCTCCAGCGCTTCAATTTCCTTCTGCCGTTTCTTTTCCTTCGCGTCCACTCGATTCCCTTTTGATTCCCTGCTATTGCAGCGCTACCGCTTCTGCCCCGCAGATCTCGCGCACTTGCGCCAGCAATTCGCCGTCGGCGTTCACTCCGCTTTGCGATTCCAGCACCGCCTCGGTGCCGTCCTGGGTGATTAGATCGAAGGTTACCCGGCAACGCCCCGGACGATTGGAGAACAAGGTGTGCAAACGGTCAAGCGTTCCGCTATCCACCGCGGACAAATCCACGCGCACCCGCAGCAATTGCGGTTTTCGTTCCCCCACCTGATGAAGCGCCCGCGCTTCCGCCACCATTACCCGAATCCCGGCTTCCTCTACGGCGACCTTGCCCTTCACCAACAGCGGCGTGGCCGGCTTCAGCACCGCTTCCAAGCGCCCGAACGCTTCCGGAAAGACCAACGATTCGATTGCGCCGGTGCGGTCCTGCAACGTGATGATCGCCCATTTCGCGCCGCGCTTCGAACGCATTGCCCGCGATTGCACGATGATTCCGCCCAGCACGATTTCCTGGTTGTTCTTCCAGGTTTCGAACGAGCCGATATCCACCGCCTTCAGTTCCTTGAGCCGGTCGCCGAATTTGTCCAGCGGATGTCCGGAGATATAAAACCCCAGTGTGGTGTACTCCCCGGCGAGCTGCTCTTCCTCGGTCCAATCGTCGGCTTCCGGCAGCGCGCGCCCTTCCCAGTCCACCGACGCTGGGCTCGACCCCGCCAGGAACAGGCCGTGCTGGCCTACCGCCTTGCGCTGCGCCGCACGCTGGCCACAGGCCACGGCGTCGTCGATGGCCGCAAAGTGCCGGGCCCGCGACGCACCGAAACAATCCAGCGCACCGGCTTTGATCAGGCTCTCCAGCACTCGCTTATTCAGCGAGCGGCTATCGATGGATTCGCAAAAATCGTAAAGGCTGGTGAAGGCCCCGCGCGTTTCCCGCGCGTCGCAAATCGCTTTGGCGGTGTTTTCGCCCACGTTTTTGATCGCCGCCAGGCCAAACCGCACGTCCGAACCCACCGGCGTGAAATACAGCCCGCTCTGATGGACATCCGGAGGCAGCACGCGAATCGACATCCCGCGCGCTTCGTTGATGTACTTCACCACCTTTTCCGAATTGCCGGTTTCCGCGGTGAGCATCGCGGCGATGAACTCCACCGGGAAATGAGTCTTAAGATAAGCAGTTTGATAGGCCAGCCACGCGTAGGCGCAGGAGTGCGATTTGTTGAACCCGTACCCCGCAAATTCGGCCATCAGGTCGAAAATCTTTTCGGCTTTCTTCGCGGGAACTTTCCGCCCCGAACATCCTGCCAGGAATTTCTGCCGCTGCGCGGCCATTTCCTCGTGCTTCTTCTTTCCCATGGCGCGCCGCAGGATGTCCGCATCGCCCAGCGAGAAGCCCGCCAGGCGGTTGGCGATCTGCATCACCTGTTCCTGATACAGAATCACGCCGTAGGTCTCCGCGAGCAGTTCCTCCAGCTCCGGCAGATCGTAAGCCACCTTCTTCTTGCCGTGCTTGCGCGAGATGAAATCGTCTATCATCCCGCCCTGAATCGGCCCCGGACGATATAGCGCGTTGAGCGCAGTGAGGTCTTCCAGTCGAGTGGGCTGATAGCGCCGCAGAATGTCGCGCATGCCGTGCGATTCAAACTGAAATATTCCGGTGGTATCGCCGCGAGAGAAGAGCGCAAACGTCCCCGCATCGTCCAGCGCGATCGCATCGATATCGAAACCCGCATGCTCGGGCCGGTTGGCGTGAATCATGTGTACGGCATCGTCCAACACGGTCAGCGTGGTCAGCCCCAGAAAATCCATCTTCAGCAGGCCGATACGCTCCAGCGCGTTCATGTCGTACTGCGTGGTGACTTCATCCCGGCTTGTCTTGTAGAGCGGAACGATGTCGGTGAGCGGACGCGGCGATATCACCACACCTGCCGCGTGGGTGGAAGCGTGCCTTGCCAGGCCCTCCAGACGCAGCGCCACGTCGATCAGCCCCTTCACCGCGGGATCCTTGTCGCGTAGCTCTGCGAGCTGCGGAGACTGTTCCAGGGCCTCTTCGAGGGTGATATTGAGCGTCGCCGGGATCATTTTCGCCAGCTTGTCGACGTCCCCGTAGGGCATATCCAGAGCGCGACCCGAGTCCTTCAGCGCCGCTTTGGCGGCCATGGTTCCAAACGTAATGATCTGCGCGACGCTACCCTCGCCGTATTTCTGGCGCACGTATTCGATCACCTCGCCGCGGCGGCGCATGCAGAAATCGATATCGATATCGGGCAGTGAAATTCGTTCCGGATTCAAGAAGCGCTCGAAAAGCAAATCGTACTGCAGCGGATCCACGTCGGTGATGCGCAGCGCGTAACTGACCAGGCTGCCCGCCGCCGATCCTCTTCCTGGACCCACCGGGACGCCTTGGGCCCGCGCGTAATGAATGAAATCCCAGACGATCAGGAAGTAGCCGGGAAATCGCATCTTCTGGATCATCGCGATTTCGTCGGTCAGCCGTTGCTGGTAGGTCGGAATCGAATGCCGCAGCTTCCCTTCCTTGGCTTGCCGCTCCAGTTGCGGACGCCGCGATTCGAAACCTTCGCGCGCCACTTTCTCAAAATAGCTGTCGGCGGTATGCCCGGCCGGAACGTGGAATTCAGGGAACGGATTGCTCACCCGCTCGATCTTGACGTTGCAGCGCTCCGCAATCGCCAGCGTGCGCGACAGCGATTGGGGCAGTTCCGCGAAAACCGCGGCCATTTCTTCCGCGGTCTTGAAATAAAACTGGTCGGTGGCAAAACGCATGCGGTGCTCGTCGCTCATGGTCTTGCCGGTCTGAATGCACATCAGCACTTCTTGCGCGTGGGCGTCGGACTTCGTCAGATAGTGTGCGTCGTTGGTAGCCACCAGCGGAATTCCGGTTTCCCGGGACAGCGTAACCATCCCGCGGTTTACCTGAATGTCCGCTTCCAGTCCCTGGTCCTGCACTTCCAGGAAGAAATTGCCCTTGCCGAAAATATCCTGCAGCCGATAAGCCGACGCGCGCGCCTTATCTATGCTGTCGTTCATGATTCCTTCCGCCACTTCACCGCGCAGGCAGGCGGAAAGCGCGATTAGGCCCTTGCTGTGCTTGGCCAGCAGTTCGTGATCGACGCGCGGCTTGTAGTAGAAGCCATCCAGGAATCCAGCGGAAACCAGCTTGATCAGATTGTGATAGCCCTCGGCGTTCTCGCACAACAGCACCAGGTGGTTGGATCGTTCCGCGTCCGCGCCACGGGTCTTGTGATTGCCGGGAGCGACATACATCTCGCAGCCGATGATCGGTTTCACTCCTCGAGTGGTGGCCTCATGGAAGAAATTCGCCGCGGCAAGGAGGTTGCCGTGGTCGGTGACCGCCACCGCGGGCATGCCCCGGCGAGCGGCCTCGGTCGCAAGCTCGCTAACCTCGCAAGCTCCGTCCAGGAGCGAATAGTCCGTGTGCAAGTGCAGATGTACGAAATTGGGGGAAGCCATTCGTCGCTATTCTATACCACCGCGGCGGAAAAGTTTTTGCCCAGAACCCCTTCCGCAGTTCATGTGCCCGAACATCCGGTGCAAAATCCGGCGTCATCTTTACAAAAGTCGGCCGGCGCTAGTGTCCCTTGCGCGCGGACTTACCCGCTTTGGCCGGCGGCAGTGGCGGCACGGGTTTATGGCCGTGCGATTGGCTCTTTCCAAACGGGCTCATCGACGACCGGCTTGGTTTGCCCAGGGGACGCTGCCCCAATGTGGCTGGTCCACCGGGCGCGCCCGGCGCCGGACGGTGCTTGGCGTGCTCCTTCAGATCCGCCGCAGTGGCCACCGATTTCGTCTTGCCCTTCTTTTCCACCTTTACCTCATCCTTGATGCCGGCCAAGTGACGCAACAGCTTGGTGCGATCCAACGGCAACCGCCCGCGGCCGCGGAGTTGCGCCTCAAACAGGTTCTCCAGAATTTTGTCGAATTTCGGCCCGCGCGCAATGCCCAGAGCATCCAATTCTGCGATAGGCAAGGCCTGCCGCAACGGCCGCCAGCGCTGCAGGTAATTGCGAATCTGGTTCAGCGCCTTGGGGTTGGGATATTCCACCTGGATGAACGCCAGCAAATCCGGGCGCTGTTGCGACAAAAAGAAGTAAGCGTCCTTCGCCGCTTTCATCTTCGGCGACTTCAAGATCTTGACCACTTTCTCGGATTCCGGAATCAGGTGCGCGATCGCTTCCGTCTCATCCGCTCGCAACGCCAGGTGCCGCAGCGCGGCCGCCGATTCGCGCGCCTTCAGCCGTCCCAGCAGAAAATGGGTCACCGGAGCGAACAAACGCGGGCGCACCCCCGAAGCCATCATCGATTCGCGGATGTGCGCCAGCTTAGTCAGCCGTTCGTAATCCGGACGCCGCTTGACCAGGTGCGGATGAATCGACGCCAGCAAGTTGTGCTGCTCCCACAGACGCAGCGTCGCCACCGGATTATCTTCGCGCCCGAGGTGATGCACTTCCCAGCCTACTTGCACCCCGTCCAGATTTTCGTGCAGGCCTCGCGCGATGGCCAGATCGAACCATTCGCTGGTTCGCGACTCCATCTTGAATCCCATGCGTGCGCAGTAACGCAAGATGCGCAGCAGCCGCGCCGGCTGGTTGGTGAATGCGTGGATCGATAACGCCCGAACCTCGCGCTTTTCCAGGTCCGCCAGTCCGTTGGTGGGGTCCAGCAGCAGGCCGCGCGAGTTCGAATTCAGCGAGATGGCGATGGCGTTCACGGAAAGATCGCGCCGCCGCAGGTCCTCCATCACCGTGGACCACCGAATTTCCGGCCGTGCTCCCGGCCGGTCGTAGAAATCGTCGCGCGCGGCGGAAATCGAGCCGTCCACATCGCCGGCAAAGATCATCTCGATGTGCCGCAGCCGCTCATCCTCATACACCGATCGAGCGCCGCCCTTTTCCAGCTCGCGCACGATCTTGAAGGGATTCCCTTCCACCGTGAAGTCCAGGTCGCGAATCGGCATCCCGGAAATCAGGTCGCGGATCGCACCGCCGGTGAGATACACATTCGCGGCCTGAGCCCGCGCCAGTTCCTGGACGCGTTCAAGTACTGCCCGTTGTTCGGGCGAGAGGCGGCTTTCCAGCAAGTACATGTAATCAGGCATAAAAGTTAAATCCTCCTAAATCCGTCGACGTCACTACCCGTGCTTCATCACGCCCGCACGGCTACGCTCGGGGATGATGCGCCTTGTGAATCTGTCTCAACCGTGCCTCCACCACATGGGTATAAATCTGCGTGGTGGAAATATCCGCATGACCCAGCATCATCTGCACCGACCGCAAATCGGCGCCGCGATCCAAAAGGTGGGTCGCAAAACTGTGCCGCAACGTATGCGGCTTGAGCGGCCGGCGCAGTCCCACTCGCCGTCCGTAAGTTGAAAGCAATTTCCACACCGCCACCCGGCTCAGCGGCTTGCCCCGCTGATTCAAAAAAAGGTGACTGCACACACCATTTTTCAGGAATCGCGGCCGCGCTTCGTCCAGATATTTCTGCACCGCTGCCAGCGCCGAACGCCCCACCGGGACCAGCCTTTCCTTGTTCCCCTTGCCGATGCAGCGTAACCGGCCCGACTGCATTTGAATATCACCCAGGCACAGACCGCACAACTCCGACACTCGAATTCCAGTGGAATACATCAAATCGATTAGCGCGCGATCGCGAATCCCCTCGCGGGTCCTGGGATCGGGGATCTCCAGCAGCCGCTCCACTTCTTTCACGCTCAGAAATACCGGCAGGGCCTGGCGAATCTTGGGGGCCTCAATCGTCGCCGCCGGATCCTCCGGTACGATTCCTTCCATCATCAGGAAGCGAAAAAATTGCCGAATGCTCACCAGGTAGCGGGCCACCGAACGCGCGTCCAGCTTGCGCTCGTACAGGGTGATCAGAAATTCCACGATGTCGTTCCGCTCGATCTGGGTGATCGGCAGTTTTTCCTTCACCAGGTAAGCGCCAAACTGCGCCAGGTCGCGCCGATACGACGCGATAGAGTTCGCCGACAAGCTGCGCTCAATGCGCGCGTAGTTCAGGTAGGAACGAATCAAATTATCGATCAATACTGGCTCCGCAAACCGCTGCCCACATCAAATTGCCGCCGCCGCTCCTGCCGCCCGAAGCACGGTGGCCGCCTCGCGCAATTCCTCGCAGCGGAACGCCCACGCCAGCCCCAGGTAGACTCCAATCGCCCCTAGGATCATCGCCGCCAGCGCTCCGGCCTGCCACACCACCGCTCCCAGCGATTCAAAATGAACGTAGCGCAGCGCGAGCACGCAGCCCGCCGCCATCACTCCAGCGCAAACCACGACCTTGGCGATGGACCTCACGATCGACCGCGTACCCACGCGTCCAAACCGACTGCGGAAGATTGTCACCAGAACGGAAAAATTCATGTACGCGGAAATCGACGTCGCCAGGGCGGGTCCGCCGTTGGAAAGTGAGCCGGAAAAGAGCATTAGGAAAATCACGTTCAGCACCATGTTCAGCAGCAGCGCGTAGACTCCCACCCGCACCGGTGTCGCGGTATCCTTCAGCGAATAAAACAATGGGGTCACCAGCTTGATGCCTGCGAACCCCGGTAGCCCTAGCGAGTAATACAGTAGCGCGCGCGAAGTAAGCGCCGTCGACTGCGCCGAAAATTTTCCGTGCTGGAAAAGCACTTGAATGATCGGCTCGCGCAGTAGGATCAATCCAGTCGCCGCCGGGATGGTCACGAACAAAACCATGCGCAGCGCGAAGCCAAACGTTTGGCGCATCTCCGCGATCTTCCCGGCCACCGCCTGCCGCGAGAGCATCGGAAGAATCGCGGTGGACACGGCAATCGCAAAGCACCCCAGCGTCAGCTCCATCACCCGGTCCGCCACGTACAGCGACGTAACGCTGCCTGCCGGCAGTCGCCGTGAGGTGGCGAAAATCGTATTCAGGAAAAAATTGATTTGATACGCGCCGATCCCCAAAAACCCCGGGATCATCAGGCGTCCCACCGTGCGCACACCCGGATCGCTCAGCGAAACTTGCGGGCGAAATCGCATTCCACGGACGTACACCGCGCGCAGCAGCACCGTCAGTTGTAGCGAGCCTCCAGCCAATACTCCGATCGCCAGCGCCACCGCCGGACTGCGGTACTGCACCGGAGCCCAACGCATGATCGGCCGGTAAACCACGCCCAGGGAAAATACGATCATCGAAAGGTTGAAGAGGATCGGGCTGGCCGCAGGCAGTCCAAAAACGTGCAGGCTGTTCAAAATCGCCCCGGCCAGCGCCACCAGGCTGACCAGCAAAATGTACGGCAAAATAATCCGATTCAGGTACACCGCCAAATCCCAATTGGCCACCGGGCCGCCCAGGATCGTGAGCGCCGCAATCACTTGCCGGGAAAACAACATGCCCAGCGCGGTGAGCGCGCCCGACACCATGGCGATGATCCAGAAGACCCGCTCCGCGAATCTCCATGCTGCGGGATTAGGTCCTTCGCGCAGGTACCCGGCAAAGACGGGGATGAACGACGCGGAAAGCGCCCCTTCGCCGACCAGTCGCCGCAAAGTGTTCGGTATTCGGAACGCCAGAATAAAACAGTCTGCCGCGAAGGAGGTTCCTAACAGAAGGGTGATTCGCTGGTCCCGCAAGTACCCGCAAATACGGCTGATAACAGTAGCTACGGTAATTATGGAGGCGGACCTAAGAATCTGCCGTTTTTCGGTCAATCCGCGCCTGCCCGAAGCTAACCCTTTCAGCAACAACAACTTGACACCGATTTAAGCAGAGAATAACATAACGTTTGTGGCTTCGCAAGCTCCATCCCGCGGAATGACCATAAACGTGAAAAATCGCGCGTCCGCGTCCACCCACAAAAAGGTGGTCGTAACCTTTTGGGAGGGCTCCGCAATCCGCGGATACCTCCCAGCGTGCGGTTTGGGCCTCACCTCTACGCTCGACCTGCTCACCGCCGACGGGGCGCACCGCGCTCTGGAGCTGGAAAAGGTTCGCTGCGTCTATTTCGTTCGCGAGTTTTCGGAAAAGTACGAACCCGAGCGGAAGTCTTTCCTCAGCCGGCCGAAGCTTGAAGGCTTATGGGTGCGGGTGCGTCTGCCCGACGGCGACGCACTCGAAGGCATCATCGCCAACGACCTGCGCGACATGCTGGAGAACGGAGTGCAGATCACTCCGCCGGACCTGCACGGCAACGCGCTGCGCATATTTATTCCTCGTACTTCCTGCGCCGAAGTGAAAGTCCTGGGCGTCGTTGGGCTCGCTCGGCGAACCGGCCGTGGTACCCCGGTGCTTGCCGGGCAGAGCAAGCTTTTCGAATAATCGCTGCGCGCGCCTCAATTGCCTGCCGTCACGCGCCGCTTCGGAAACGCCAAGGCGTCGCTCCATTCCCGAGAACTTTGTTGTAGAGTGACTTGGCGGCATCTCGCGGCGCGGTGGAAGGCGCGATTTGCCCGGACGAGGCCGGAAATGAAACTTTTTGAAGTGGCAGAACACCTGAATTGCAAACTGGAGGGCGATGGCGAAATCGAAATCATCGGCGTCGCGGGAATCGACGAAGCCCAGCCGGGCCATCTGACGTTTGTTTCCAATCCGCGATATGGTGCGGCGCTGAAAACTACCCGCGCGTCGGCCGTATTGGTCTCCGCCGGCGTGGACACCGGGGCCGCCGTCGCGTTGCGCTCCGCTGATCCCTATCTCGATTTTTCGCGGGCCATCGATCTTTTTCATCAGACGCCCCGGTACGAACCGGAGGTCCATCCCACCGCGGTTATTTCCACCAGTGCGCAGATTGGCGTAGGCGCGCACATCGGGCCGTATTGCTTTATCGATGAAGACGTGGTGATCGGGGCGAACGCGGTGCTGCACAGCTTCGTCACCATTTATCGCGCCGCGCGCATCGGCCAGCGATTTTTCGCGCATTCGCATTCCTGCGTCCGCGAGAACTGTCAGCTCGGCGATCGGGTGATCCTGCAAAACGGTGTGGTAATCGGCGGCGACGGCTTTGGCTACGCGCGCGAAGCCGATGGTGGTTGGCGCAAAACGCAGCAGGCCGGCATTACCGTGCTGGAGGACGACGTCGAGGTGCAAGCCAATAGCGCGGTGGACCGCGCCACCATCGGCGAAACCCGCATCGGACGGGGCACCAAGATCGATGACCTGGTAGTGGTCGGCCACGCCTCGAAGGTGGGCGAGGACACTCTGCTGTGCGGCCAGGTGGGTCTGGCTGGTTCCACGCGGGTTGGCAACCGCTGCATACTGGCCGGACAGTCCGGTGCCGGCGGTCACCTGACCATCGGCGACGGCGCAGTATTTGCCGCGCAATCCGGCATCCATAACGACATGCCTGGCAACACGGTTTATTCCGGCACGCCCGCCCTGGAAATGAACAAATGGCTGAAGGTGATCACCGTCTTCACCCATCTGGCGGACGTGAATAAAAACGTCCGCGAACTGCAGGCCCAGGTGGCCCGGTTGCAAAAGTCCGCCCCAAAATAAATTCGCACTACTGTTTTTGTTCTGCCTTGGCTCCAGGCCGCACGAAATATTCCGTCTTGTCCACGTTGGCCTTCACTGCCACGTCGAAAAATCCGACCATCATTTCATCGCGGGTCTGATCGCCCCAACGCACCGCGACATTCGGGTCCGGGTTGTGCGCATTGTTTTTAGAATTGTCGAACCAAGCGACCGCCTGCAGCACCGTCCCCGCCTTCAATTGTCGCGGCTCGGCCAGCCGATAGCTCAACTGCCAGTAAAAATCGTAGTTCACCCGAAGCAACGTCTCCGCAGCGCCGCCGGGTTGAATGATGTTGTACTCAAACTTCTTCCCTCGGAGATGCATGTGCGGGAAAAAACTAAGCAGCACCGCATCGTTGGGCAACGAACCGTGTACCTCCACCCGAAAATCGTCCACGCCGGGAGGGATCACGAACTTGTCATTGGTCAATTGCAGCGTCAGCACCCGCTGCTGGGGAGCCTGCTTCGCGAAAACCATCCCCACGCTGGTCCGATCGGTGGCGCGATGCCCACGTGCCATGTAGTGCATCTGAAACACCAGATCGGAACCGGCAGGTATGAATTTGGCCATGCCGTCACTCCAGTTATCTGGCGAACTTCCTGGCGCATATACCAGCAGAATATCCGCAGTGGTGAAATGAGTATCGTTGCGGTCTTGGTCATCGGTCATGTCCGCACCAGTGAATGGCCCTCCGACCGGCGCGTGTTGTAGCCAACGCGATCCCGGCGGACGCACGTAGATCACCGCGTGATGCACGTTCGCCCGGCTGCTAGGCCGCACCTCGGAAAATTGAACCCATTGGCCCTGAGTGAAATGGGTAGGTACGATTTCGTAGGTGTACGGGATGTCGCCGCTCGCCGGAATCGTCACCGGCTTGGTCATGCTGAGCACCGTATCCGGCGGTGGGATCACCCAGCCCTGTGCCCATTGCCGCGGTGCCGATGCGGCGCGAGGATCGCCAGCCGGAGTATGCGCGTCCGCCCACGAAACCAAGGTCGCGATTTCCTGCTCCGTCAGTGCAGGATCGTTGGAAAAGTGCCCAAAGGCAGGATCAGCAAACCACGGCGGCATGGTTCGCGAGCGAGCGGTACTAGCAATTCGGCGGGCGAACGGTCGCACTTGGTCGTAGGTGACCAGCGGCATCGGCCCGATTTCCCCAGCCCGATGACAAGCCTGGCAATGGTTCTGTAGGATCGGCACGACGTCGCGATAAAAAGTAGGCGTGGAATCGGAGCCTACGAGAATCGCCGGCGCGCTTCGCTGAATTGTGATCGGTGCGAAGCACAGTAAAACGATGGCAACCGTACGTATCAGAACCTTCGAATTAGACCTCTGTTCCCCACCCACTCGGTCTGTACCTCTGGCGTGCATGTAGAAAATCCAGGCGCCATTTGTACCGCCGCCATTCTTGGCGGTTCCAGCTCCAAGCTCAGCCACCCGCCGGATTCGCGCTAGTCTCCAAAGGCCGCTGCTCCTCCGGTAATCCCGCCGCCACCTCAGCACGAACGCGTGCCAACAACTCCGCCCGACGCTCCATCGAATACTCCGCCGCGTCCACCGCCGGACCAAATCGAACCACCACTTCTCCCGGCCGAATGAAATGCTCGCCCTTCTTCATCGTCCGCTGCGTCCCGGCAATCGAGACCGGTACCACCGCGGCCCCCGCTTCGATGGCCATCACAAACGAGCCCTTCTTGAATGCCCGCAAACGCCCATCCACGCTGCGCGATCCCTCCGGGAACACCAGATACGAAACTCCCGCACGCAAACGGCCCACAGCTTGATCGACCGCCGCGGCAGCCGCCTCCGGTACCGCCCGGTCGACCGGAATGAAATCCGCCGCCCGCAGCGCCGCAGCAAATATCGGAATTCGAAAAACCTGCTTCTTGGCCAGCACCGCCACCCGCCGCGGGATCGCCGCAACGATCACCGGCGGATCGACGTTGCTTGCATGGTTCGCCACGAAGACGCACACGCCGGTGGGAATCGCATCGGCCCCTTCCGCGCGCAGCCGAATCCCCGCCAGACGAATCGACGCGCGGACGCCCGCCAGGGCAACGCGATAAAGCAGGTCCGGAGATTTGGTGATGATGGCGTGAAGAATGAAAACCGGCGCGACGGCCACCAGATATAAAGTCATGAATACCACCACGCACGCCGTGCGCATGCCGTAGAGGATGGTCACACTCGGTTCCCCACCGCTATTTCCCCGCCTTGGACAAACTAGTTGGTCGTCCCATGCAGCATACCTTCGCGAATCTTCAGCTGCATGCTGGTCGCGTCGGGAAGCTCATCGATCCGGTAATTCCGATCGGTCTGCTCCTCCAGCGGAAACGTGATATCTATTTCCGCGCCAGCCCGGCGAACACGGACCCGCACCGTTTCGCCCGGCGAATGCCCGCGCAGCCAGAGCATCAGGTTCTCCGGAAACGGCTGATCGTTCAGTGTCAGCAGCGCGTCGTCAGCATGGATTCCCGCCATGTCGGCCGGACTGCCAGGCTCGAGTTCCGCCGCCACTGGAAGCCCCTCCGCCGCCGGCACGTTCCAAAAACCCAGGCCCGCCCGGGAGGTGGTCCCGGCGATTAGTTGCAATCCGGCCAGATTCAAGAACTGGTTCACCGGAATCTCGTCAGTGCCCGCCACGTACCGCGCGAAGAAATCATGAAAGTCTTTCCCGGAGACTTGCTCGACCGCGGCTTCGATGTCCGTACGGTCGTTGTAGAAGCGGCCGCGATGCGCGAATTGATCGTTCATCGCTCTCATCACGTCGTCCAGCGACCTGGTATTGGACGTCGCATCGCGCACCGCTAGATCCAGCGTCACGCCGAGAATCTGGCCCTTGTTGTAGTACGAAATGCTGAACGGCGGCTCCTTGTAGAAATCGTTGACCCCAAACCATGTGTCCAGACTCGATTCCTCGGCGCTCTGAAAATGCCGCGCCGGACGCGAATCGAGCTCCGAAAATTGCTCTGCCAGGTCGAAATAGAATTGGTGCCGGCTCCACAATCCGCTGCGCACCAGCGCGTAACTCGCATAACTGCTGGTGACTCCTTCGGCGAACCACAGCGCGCGGGTCAGAAGTTCCTTCGAACGATCGACGGGTTCCAGCGTCTGCGGACGGATGCGCTTCACGTTCCACAAGTGAAAGAATTCATGGGCGGCGTAGGGGATCGATCCGGCCACCGACGGTCCCGCGATCGCCGTGCAGTTCATGTGCTCCATTCCGCCTTGCAGCGGGAACGCGCCGAAATGAAACAAGAAAAGATATTCAGGAAATGGCGTCTCGCCCATCATCGCGGTGTCGTTGTAAACGATGCGACGAAGTCCGTCTTCGAGTTGCTGGCGCTCCCAGGTGTCGGCGTCCACCACCACACGGATATGCGCGGCACCCTGATCGAACCGGAATTCATCGAAGTGCGAAAGTTCGGCCGGCGCATCCGCCAGTGCGTCAAAGTTCGCTGCCACGAAGGCGGCGGTGCCCGGCGCAGCTGTTCCGGGCGAGGATGCCAATTCTTCAGCGGCTTGCCAGGAGGCGGACATGTCCTGGTATTCGACGCGCACATCCTCGGTTCGCCGGTCCGGAAGATAAAATAAAACCTCGGCGGGATTGATGAAGGCGTGATGGGAATTGAGTTGCGAAGTGAACGGGCTGTTCTCATTCCAAAAGATCTGATATTCGATCTGAACCGAGGTGACGCGCCCCCGGTGCGGCAACGCGGGGATCGTGATACCCCAAGTCTGCTTGTCGAGTTTGGAGGCGGGCAAAGATACCTGGCTCAGCGCCGGGCCGGCCGCGGCAACTGCGCCGCTGGCCCGGACGTCGCGCACCCGCGATGCGAAGTCCTTGATCTCATAAAGGGCGTCCCAAGCGGCGATAGCGACGCGCACTTGGTTCGTTGCCGTCGCGGAATCCTGCGGCACGGTCATGGTCACATGAAAAAGGTGTCGCTCGGGGTGTGCCAGCGAAACTTGATAGCGGACGGTGGCGGAGGCTGAAGCCGCTCCGACATAAAAAGCAGAGAACGCAACAAGCGCGGATCCTGCAACCAGCGAGCGCAGACGGAACGAATTCATTGCGCGCGCTTTTCGAGCTGACCGAGAAGCTTTCCGCAAAGACCGTCGAAGCTGCCGTTGGACATCACCAGCACCAAATCTCCCTTGGCCGTTTCCTGCCCCAGATACTCGGCAATCTCCGTGGCCGAGCTGAATGCGCGAGCATTTTTACCGCCCGCACGAAGGTCCTCGGCAATCTTCGCCGGATCGATTCTCTCCGAGTCGCTCAAGAGCTGCGCACGGTCCACCCCGCCGATGGCCACCGCGTCCGCGCCATGAAATGCCTTGGGAAGAATATCCTGAAATACTTTCCGGCGCATCGAGTTCGAGCGCGGCTCGAACACCGCCCACAGCCGGCGTCCCGGCCAGCGGGTACGCGCGGCGTCGATCGTCACTTCGATGGCGGTGGGATGATGCGCAAAATCCTCAACCACCAGTACCCCCGCGGCTTCGCCCTTGGTCTCCATGCGTCGCCGCACGCTCTGAAACGTTCGCAGCGCATGCTCGATGGCCTGCGGCGGAATTCCGCGCCCCATGGCGACTGCCGTGGCGGCCAGCGCGTTCAAAACGTTGTGCCGCCCAGCCAGCGGCATCCGCACGCGCGCTACTTCCCTTCCGGTGTTGACCACCCGGAACTGCGTCGCGTCATCCGACCACTCGATGTCGCCGGCGAACCAATTCATCTCCGGCGACAGACCAAAGGTCTCCACCCGGCAAAATGCCTTCGCGGTGCAGGCCATCACTTCCGGGCTCTGGCCCCAGGCGACCACTCTTCCTCCGCGCGGCACCAGGTTCACGAGCCTCCGGAACTGCAGCGAAATCGCCGCAAGGTCAGCATAAATATCGGCGTGATCGAATTCCAAAGAGGTAATCACCAGATCGTCAGGGTGGTAGTGCAGGAATTTGGGGCCGCGATCGAAGAACGCGGTCTCGTATTCATCGCCCTCGATGATGAAGTCGCTGCCGCCGCCCAGTCCGTAGCTGCGCTCACCGAAATTCGGCAGCACCCCGCCCACCAGAAAATCAGGACGCCGGCCGGCAGACTGAAAAATCCACGCCAGCATCGCAGTGGTGGTGGTCTTCCCGTGCGTTCCGGAGACCACGATCGAGTTGTGGCCCGGAATAAAAAACTGCTCGATGATCTGGGTCATCGAGCAGTATGGGATCTTGGCGTCGAGGATGTATTCGAGTTCGGGATTCCCACGCGCGATGATATTTCCAATCACCGCTAGGTCCGGAGCCGGCTTCAGGTTTTCTTCCCTAAATCCATCCGACCATGGAATTCCCAGAGATTGCAGGAACGTCGATGCCGGCGGGTAGATATGCAGGTCGGAGCCGGTAACGTGAAATCCGCGCTCCTTTAGCATTGCTGCAACCGGCGACATGGCCGAACCGCCGATGCCCACCAGGTGGAGATGGTTTAGATTTCCGGCCACGCAAGGATCGATCATCGCGGCCTCTCCGCCGCGGCCAAGGCTGGCTCGGCCTCGCTGCAAGCAGGTTCGAGAAATTCCAACTCCGGCGCGTCGGTCGTCGAGAGCCGCGCCGAGATGCCCAGGGGGATGGTCAGCATGGGCCGCGTGGTATGGCCAAACGGCACGTTCCACGCCACCGGAACGGCCGGAGCCAGCCGCGCCATCACATCGCGCACTGTTTCGGTCCCAGCCGGCGGCGAGCACTCCGGAAATTCACCCAGGATCATTCCGCGCAGCTCGCGAAATTTTCCGGCGTGTTCCAGATGTTTGAGTGCGCGGTCCACCTGGAACGGTTTCATGGCGCGATCTTCCAGCAACAGAATCGTCCCGCGGGTATCGATCTCCCAAGGAGTGCCGAGCGTTGCTACGACCATCGTCAAGCAGCCGCCAATCAGAAGTCCCTCAGCGGAACCCGGACGCACAGTTTCGCCGTTCAGCGGGATCGTCCAGCCGCGCCGCGTCTGCGAAACGGCGAGATCGAAACTGGCTTTGTTATATCCCCCGGCCTGGCCCGGTCCCATGTCAAAACCGGCGGCAACCATCGGTGCGGAGAAGGTCACCCACCCTCGCTTTTGCCATAGATAAATCTGCAGTGAAGTGATATCGCTGAAGCCGAGAAAAATCTTGGGACGCACCGACGGAAATTGATCCATGTGCTCCAGCAGGTAGTTCGAGCCGTAACCGCCGCGCACGCAGACCACCGCTTTCGAATCCGGTTCGGAAAACGCGTCGATAAGGGCCGCCAGCCGTGCATCGATCGGACCCGCGAAGAATCCATCCTGCGCCAGAACGTGCGCCCGATCGAAAAGCGGCACGTACCCCAGCCGCGTAATCTCCTCGCAGCCCTTCCGCAGCCGGTCCTCGCGGACCGGGCTGGCCGGCGCGATCAAGCGAATCGCGTCGCCAGGCCGCAGCGCATACGGTTTCATTACCTTTGGCATGTTGTTCGAGAATATGGGATTGCCGGGAAGGCGTCCACCACCACGAGGGACCAATGACACCGGATGCTTAACCTACCCACGTCACGGGACCGACCGGGCAAGGGCCTACTAGCGGGGCGAGTTTTTCAGCAGGTAGACGTCGCCCTTCCCACTCGACTTCCCCGGGACCAGGCTGGTGCTGGAGGATTCAATCGCGGCATACCGTCCGTCGGAGGTCACCGTGACGCTCTCGCACTCGTCCGGCCCCAGCAGAATCGCGGGAGACACACCGGATATGGCCGACGCGACGTTGGTCGTAGGAACGCAGGAATCCTGGCCGAGGCAGGTGTCGCGAACCAGCCGCTCGAGCACTTCGAAGCGCATCCCGCCCGCCAGATTCGCCGCGACTGAGGAAAAGGAAATGACGCGTGCGTCGTCGCTGATCGTCGGGAAAACGCTGCGCGCCGTGCCCGCTTCCCCGCGCATGCCAACCGACACCAGCGCCGTAGTACGCACGCACCCCGTGGCGACGCCGGCCGACGAAGCGCACATGTCGCGAACAAATATCTGTGTCGATGAGCTGCTGACGTTGGATGTCAAACGAGCGTCCGACTCAAAAACCACAAACCGTCCATCAGCCGAAATGCCGGGATGCCGGCTGCCAGCTCCCCCCAGATTGTTTTCCGAATCGAGCGAGACGATCTCCGTATGCGACTCGCATGCGGCTGACGCAGAAACGCCAAAGCAAGTATCGCGCCAGAAAACCTGAAGCGCGGAGTTAGCCGGCGAAGCGGCAGGTACCCCAGCAAAAACAACGAACCGCCCATCGCCGCTCAGCGCAGGACTATCATCGAGCCGGATGATTACCGCGCCAGTTGCGTCGACTCCGGCCAGAGCAGTACGTGGCGAACAACCCGCCGCCGCAACGCTCCCCAGGCAAGTATCTCGCAAGAAAAGATGTGCGCTGCCCACTAGCTCGCCGGCCACCAGATTGTGCGCGGCAGAAAGAAACGCCACGAATCGCCCGGTGCCGCTGATCGCCAACCCCGCCCAAGCCGCCCCATCCGGCGCGCTTCCATCAGGAGCGAGGTCCACGGCCGTGGTGCGCGCGACGCATTCCGCCGAGCCGAGCACGCAGGTAGCACGCACGAAAACGTTGCCATGCGCACTGCCATCAGCGGCCAAATTCGACGCCTGCGACAAAAACGCCACGAAATCCGCCGCCGAATCCACGCGCGGGTAATAGCTCCGGCCGTTGGCAGCGCCACCCGCAGCGCTCTCGGAAATCAAAATCGGAAACGAATTAGTAGGAGTGGTAGTGATCTGAAAAGTTTCGCTGTTCGAAGTTCCGCCGCCCGGTGCGGGCGTGGAAATGGTTACCTGCGCTGTCCCCGCGGTGGCGATGTCCGCGGCCGGAACGGTGGCCACGATCTCCGTGGACGTCTGCGACACGATCCCCAGCAACTGGCCATTCCAGGCCGCACCACTACTGCCGACGAAGCCTGTCCCCGTGATGGTCAAGCTAAACGAAGGGCCGCTGGGCGCGGCGTTAGCTGGAGAAATAGACGAAATCACCGGAACTGGGTTGGCTGGAGGGTCGACGAAAAATGTGAGCGTGGTGGAACTGCCACCACCCGGCGCGGGATTCACCACCGATATCGTTTCGTTACCCGGCACGGCGACCAGGCTGGCGGGCACCGCGGCGGTCAGCTGTTCGGTATCGGTGTTGTAGCTGGATTTGAGCGCCTGTCCATTCCAGTACACCGTCGAGCTGGTAATAAACTGCAGGCCAGTAACCACCAGCGAAAAACCGCCCGAGCCGGCTACTACGTGCCCCGGGTAAAGTCCGCTAATTATGGGTGTAGCGTTGAAGGTTGTGGTGCCGCAGCCAACCACGCCGGCAGCAACGAGCAACACCACACCGAGAAATGCACAGAAGGCCAGCCGGTAGGGACTGCCGGAGGCTGGAACGCAACGCTTGGAACGCAGACTTTCACCGAAAAATCGCAGAACCCAGGCCTCCATCACCAGCCGAACGCACCTAAAGATAAACTTCATACCGGTCTGAACGTGCTTAGGTTATCACGAATCAACTCGGATTCGCCCATGGGCGAAAGGGTTGCCGCAGAACCGTGCGCTGAGCGGATCGCGGCGCCTCTACAGTTGGAACGACGTCAAGCGCGAGAACTTCTTCGCGCGGCCATGGATTTCGGCGCGCTTGGCGGTCCGCAGTCGATCGACGCCGAACTCTTCCACCGTGAAGCTGCCCATCACCGAACCGTATACCATCGCCGCCCGCAACGTCGCTTCCGTTACCTTGCCCGCTGCCGCCAGGTAGCCCATGAATCCCCCGGCAAAGCTGTCTCCCGCACCGGTAGGATCGTGGACTTCTTCCAGCGGATAGGCCGGAACAGAAAAGATGAACCGATCGTGGAGCATCAACGCACCGTGCTCCCCACGCTTGATCACCAGGGTCTTGGGGCCCAGCTTGAATATGTGTTTTGCAGCGCGCAGCAGGTTGTGCTCCCCGGTGAGCTGGCGGGTCTCGTCGTCGTTGATCATCAGGATGTGGGTATGCTTCAGAGTTTCGGTCAGTTCCTTGGGGGTTCGCTCGATCCAATAGTTCATGGTGTCGAGTGCAACCAGCTTGGGCTTGACGCGAATCTGCTGCAGCACCGAGCGCTGCAAGCTGGGATGAATATTTGCGAGAAAAACGAAAGGCGAATCCACGTAGCTCGGCGGCAATTTCGGATTGAAGTCCGCAAAAACGTTCAGATCGGTAACCAAAGTGGTGCGCTCATTCATGTTCTTGCTGTAGACGCCGGACCAGAAGAAGGTCTTGCCAGGCGCACGCTCCAGTCCGGCCAAGTCAATCTTGCGTCCTTTGAAAACCGATTCGTCCTTGGCCGAGAAATCGTCGCCAACCACGCCCACCAGCCGGACGTGCGTGAAGTGGCTGGCCGCCAGCGCAAAATAGCTGGCCGCGCCGCCCACCGTGCGGTCGCGCTTCCCAAACGGGGTTTCAATGGCGTCGAACGCTACCGAACCTACGACGAGCAAGGACATGTGATCTCCAGGATCGAAATTCGATTGGATTTAGTCTCTTTCCCCAACTGTGGGGCGCCACCTACAAATATTTACCCGCGATCGGCTCGAGCCGTTTTTTCGCAGCGGCCGAAATGCGCTTGCGGTCGGTGAGAATAGCGTGCGCCAACGCGGACTCGCAACGGCAAGTCCGTCCGGCGGGCATCGCGCGCACCGCTTCGCGAATTACCTGCTGCACGTTTTCGGTGTTCTTGGTGAGGTTCGCGATGATTTCGCTGAGCGTCACCGAATCGTGAGACGTATGCCAGCAATCGTAATCGGTGATCATGGCCACCGTGGCGTAGCAGATCTCCGCCTCGCGAGCCAGCTTGGCTTCGGTGAGGTTGGTCATGCCAATAATGTCGAAGCCGGATTTGCGATAGGAATTGGATTCCGCCAGCGTGGAGAATTGCGGTCCTTCCATGCAGACGTAAGTTCCCTGGCGATGGACGTTCACTCCGGTGCGGTCACATGCATCGCCGAGCACCGAAGAAAGTTGGGCGCAAACCGGCTTGTCAAAGCCGATGTGCGCCACCACGCCGCCGCCGAAGAACGTGGCGATGCGGTTGCGGGTGCGATCGAAGAATTGATCCGGAATCATGAAATTGAGCGGCGGCACATCTTCGCGCAGCGACCCCACCGCGCTGACCGACAAGATGCGTTCGACGCCTAGCATTTTCATCGCGCAAACATTGGCGCGATAGTTGATCTCGCTCGGCAGCAGCAGATGGCCACGCGCATGGCGCGCCAGGAACGCAACCCGTCGGCCTTCCAGGGTGCCGGTGATGATCGCGTCGGAAGGATCCCCAAACGGCGTGCGGACGCGGATTTCCTTGGTTGCGGTCAGTCCAGGCATGCCGTAGAGCCCACTGCCGCCAATGATGCCGATGGTCACCGGATCTTTTCCGCCGGACGATCTTTTCGTGACGAAACTCTTGCGTACGCTCTTGGCCATCTTCAATCCACCTGAACCGGCTCGGCTTGCACCACGCCGTCAGTTTCCACCAACATCGCTGCGGGCACCCGCGGGTCGTGGACGAACAACGCCAGCCAGCCCTCCCGCACCACTTGCCCAATCCATTTCTTCTTGTTTTCGAGAGTGAGCATCGGATACAAATCGAAACCCATGATCCACGCCGGCGGAAGATGCGCCGAGGTGGGCACCAGGTCCGCAAAAAACAGCGCGGACGTCCCTCCTCCGCGAAGGATCACGCATTGCATGTCGGCATTGTGACCCGGCGCCCGCACCACTTCGACGCCCGGAACGATTTCCTTGTCACCTTCGATAAGTTCCCACTGGCCAGATTCCTGCATCGGCACAAAATTTTGCGACAGATAGCTGGCGCGGTCGCGTTCGTTCGGATTTTTGGCGTGCTCGAACTCGCCCTTCTGCACCATGTACACCGCGTGGGGATAGACCGGGACAGCTCGGTCGCCTTCGAGCCGCGTATTGCCGCCACAATGATCGAAGTGTAAGTGCGTGTTGATGACGATGTCGACGTCCTTCGGTTGCACGCCGCGAAGCCCCAGGCGATCAACCAATCGCGGTGGAGGGTCGAAGCCGTACATGTCCGAGCGGCGCGCGTCCCATTTTTCGCCGGCGCCCGTCTCCACCAGGATCGTTTTGCCCGCCGCGCGGATCAGCAGCGAATTCATTCCCATCTGAATTCGATTGCGCGCATCGGGCGGAAACTTCTTCTCCCACATCGGCCGCGGCACCACCCCGAACATCGCGCCACCATCCAGTCGAACCGTGCCGTCGCTTACCATGTGAAATTCCAGGTCGCCCAACTTCAATGTGCTTCTCCCAAGCCCGCGCGAGCCATCAGTTCTTCCACCGCCGCGTAAGGGTCGATTTTTCGATCGGCGACTTCCCCGGCCAGATGATCGAGCGCCGCGCCGGAAAGTCCGCAGCTTACGATCTTTTCAAAAACGCGCTCCTCAATCAACTGCACCAGGCGCTCTTTCCAGTGGGCGATGGATTTTCGGCGGGAATCGTCGACGCCGGCGAAGTGTTTGCGGTAAAGGTCGATGGCCTGCGCGAGGTCGGCGATGCCCTTGTTCTCGGTGGCGGTGGTGCGAACGATCGGCGGCTTCCAGGCGTGGCGTTCGGGAACCAGCTCGAGAATCGAGCGAAGCTGTTGCTCGAAACGGTCGGCGCCGTCGCGATCGAATTTATTCAGGACGAAAATATCGGCGATCTCCATTAGTCCGGCTTTCAGGTTTTGTACCTCGTCGCCCATACCGGGGACCAATACCACCATCGTGCAATCGGCTAGGCGGACGATTTCAACCTCGGCCTGACCAACGCCCACCGTCTCGATCAAAATCATCTGTTTGCCCGCGGCATCCAGCAGCAGCGCGGCGTCACCGGTCGCTTGCGCCAAACCGCCCAGCGTTCCGCGGGTAGCCATGGAGCGAATGAAAATTCCGGAGTCGGTGGCGTGGCCCTGCATGCGAACGCGATCGCCAAGGATCGCGCCGCCGGTAAAAGGGCTGGAGGGATCGACGGCGATAATTCCAACGGTTTGCTTGGCCGCACGATAGTAAGACGTCAGCCGGTCGACCAGAGTACTCTTACCGGTTCCCGGCGCGCCAGTAATTCCCACGCGATACGCGTTGCCGGTAGCCGGAAAGATCTGCCGAAGAATTTCCCGCGCCTCCGGCGAACGATTTTCAATGGCGGTCACCGCTCGCGAAATCGCGCGAACATCACCTGCGCGAATTTTTTCGGCCCATTGATCGATTACCGCCGGCATTTGTTCCAACCATTAATGGAAACAGTGATGCAGCGTATCGCCGCGAGAAGGCTGCTGGCCTTAAAGGTGGCCTGCTTCCATTCCACGGATTGGGAGCGAATTCGCAATCAGAGTTTGCCGAGCAGTTGGCGGGCGATCACCAGCCGCTGAATCTCGCTGGTGCCTTCGCCGATGGTGCAGAGCTTGACGTCGCGATAAAACTTTTCCGCCGGGTAGTCCTTAATGAACCCGTAACCGCCGAAAATCTGGACCGCTTCGTTGGCTACCCGCACCGCCACTTCACCAGCGTACAGCTTCGCAAAACTCGATTCCTTGGTGTAGCGAATGCTGCCGCCCGACGCGATGGACCGGTCGGCCAGCCACGCGGCCTGATACGTAAGCAGCCGCGCGGCTTCGATTTCCATGGCCATGTCGGCCAACTTGAATTGGATAGCTTGAAATTCGCCGATGGCCTTCCCGAATTGTTTGCGCTGCCTGGCATACTGCAGCGCCGCTTCGTATGCCCCCTGGGCCATGCCCAGCCCGAGCGAAGCGATGGAGATGCGTCCGCCGTCGAGAATCTGCAAGCTGTTGACGAAGCCTTCACCTTCCGCGCCCAGCAGATTTTCCGCGGGCACGCGGCAGTCGCTGAAAATCACTTCCGAGGTGTCACTGGCGCGCAGGCCGAGCTTGTTCTCCTTTTTACCGGGACGAAAGCCGGGAGTTCCCTGCTCCACGATGAAAGCCGAAATTCCGTGGCTGCCCTTAGATTTGTCGGTGAGCGCCATGCCCACGCAAATGTCGGCGTAGTGGCCGTTGGTGGTAAAAGTTTTGGCGCCGTTAAGCAGCCAGCCCTGGCTATCTTTGACCGCGCTGGTGCGCGTGCCCCCGGCGTCCGAACCAGCTTCCGGTTCGGTGAGCGACCAGCAGCCCAGTTTCTGGCCTTGCGCCAGCGGTACCAAGTATTTTTGTTTTTGTGCTTCCGTGCCGAACTTGTAGATGTGGTTCCCGCAGAGCGAATTGTGCGCGGCGATGATGATCGCTACCGAACCGTCCACGCGGGCCAGCTCTTCAATCGCGATGGCGTACTCGATGTAGCCAAGTCCGGAACCGCCGTATTGTTCTGGAAAAATTACGCCGAGCAGGCCGAGGTCGGCGAGCGCGGGAATTATTTCCTTGGGAAAGTGGGAAACCTCATCCCATTCCATGACGTGCGGAAGGATCTCGGCTTCGGCAAATTCGCGGACGGTGCGGCGAAGCTGCTGCTGTTCGTCGGTCAGAGAGAATTCCACAACACCTCGCAATGAAAGCGGCCGACTCTATTTATATCATACGGGGTGAGGCGGGCAGTTGCGGGTTGGCGCGGGTGTTTTCGGCTGGTCATGAGCGGGCCAGTAGCGGCATCGGGCGACCGGGATGAGTAGAAATACGGGCGACCCATGTTCGCCCTGGTGGGGAAGAGGTGAATTGATATTTTGTTGCGATTCGGCAATTTTTGGTGGCTTGTTTTCATAGACGTCCTAGGGGTATCTCTGCAGTGGTGCGGGGCGGATTTCGGCTCCGGGTTTATAGGTAAAGGAGTCGGGATCGTGACGCTCGCACCAGAGTTTGCCGGCTATTTGCATGAAATTTGGGTCCGTTTCCGGCTGTGCCTCCCTGCATTTTATTTGGCTCTCCAATCTCTCCGCGAGGCGAGCAAGTTTTGGGTAGCGGCGGGAAGGGATCGCGGCGGTGGAAAGAAATATCAAATGCAAGAGCTGACTAGGGTGTGGAGGGCGGCAATGGCGCGGTCGATGCCGGCGGAGTCTACGTCGTAATGGGTTACGAAGCGGACCAAATATTTGCCGGTGGTGGTCTGGGCTAAGACGCCCACTCGCTCAAGATCGGCGACGAACTGGTCGGCGGTTTTGTTCAGAGCTTTGACGTCGAAGATTACGATGTTGGTGACTACTTTTTTCGGGTCGACGACTATGCCGGGAATTTTCGCCAAGGCATCGGCCAGGCGACGAGCGTGATGGTGATCGCGGTGCAGAATTTTGGGTGTTTCTTCGAGCGCGACTAGTCCCGCGGCGGCCAGGACTCCGGCTTGGCGCATCCCTCCGCCCAGCATCTTGCGCGATATTCTGGCCTTCTCAATAAACTCGTGCGAGCCGACCACCATCGAGCCGACCGGAGCGCCCAGTCCCTTGGACAGACAAAACATGACCGAATCGAATTTGCGGGTCATGCTGGCGACGCTTTCGCCTAGAGCGACCGACGCGTTGAAAATACGCGCGCCATCGAGGTGAACGCGCAAGCCCGTGGCGTGGGCGCAATCGCAAATATCCTCGGCCAGCGCGGTGGGATATAGCGTGCCGCCCGCCATGTTATGCGAATTCTCCAGGCAAATCAGCGCGGTCTGCGAATCGTAGTAGATTTTTTCGCGGATCAGCGGCTCGATCAGGTCCCAAGTAAGAATGCCGTCTGGAGCGAACCGAGCGCGCGGGAAGCAGCCAGCGATGGCCGACATCGAGGCCAGCTCGTACAGGTTGACGTGACCACGCTCCTCGCAGATCACCTCGTTGGTCGGGCGGGTCCAAGCCATGATCGAAATCAGGTTCCCCATACACCCCGTAGGGACGAACAGCGCAGCCTCGCGCTCGAAAAGTTTGGCCGCGTAGGATTGCAGCCGATTCAAACTGGGATCTTCGCCGTAAACGTCGTCGCCCACTTCGGCCTCGGCCATCGCGCGGCGCATAGCAGGCGTAGGACGAGTAAAAGTGTCGCTGCGTAAGTCGACCGCGGCGGCGGCGGACGACTTCCCCTCCGCGGCAAATTTTGATTCGGTGGTCAAGTTGCTCACGTTTGGGCCTCGTGCCAGGTTCTTATCTTCTCACTATTTGGAGAATTTTCATCCTGCGGTGGTACCGCCGCTCCACCGCCGGCTCCGTCCAAGATCAGTCGGATAGGAGTTCGGTGAAAACTTCGTTGGAGATAGTTAGGCGGGAGGCCGCAAGTCTTGTGCGGCCGGCCTCGGATTCTAGCAGGCCTTGGGCTTCCAGCGGTGCCAGGCGGGGGCGAAGGTTAGTTTGGTAGCGTGCTTCGATTTCGGATACTACGATTCCCTCTAGTTGACGCAGGCCCAGAAAAAGCTCTTCGTCCAGGGATTGCTGCGGTGTTAACACCTCGTCCTGATCATGGAGTGTCCCGGACTGTTGGATCGCCGCTACGTAGGCATTGGGGTCGTGGATGTTGGACCAGCGGCGCGCGCCATCGAATGAGTGGGCGCCAGCGCCGAATCCAAAGTAGGTTTCCCGGCGCCAGTATTTTAAGTTGTGGCGCGACCAGAAGCCCGCCAGGCCCCAGTTGGAAATTTCGTAGTGCTGGTAGCCCGCGCCGGCCAGAACCTCGCAAGCCCGCTCGTAGGAGTCGGCCATGGCGTCGTCGCTCGGAATTTCTTGCGCGGAGTAGCGATTGCCGCCCGATAGGACTTCAGCGCCCAGATGGCTATCCACGTCGATTTCCATCAGGTAGATCGAAATGTGTTCGGGACGGAGCGCCCGCAACTGGTCAAGCGATTCCTGCCAGCTCAGTGGAGTTTGGTACGGCATGCCGGCGATCAAATCGGCGCTGATATTGGTGAAACCCGCTTGGCGCAAACTACTAAAGGCGGCAGCGACGTCCGCGCTGCGATGCATGCGGCCGGAGGCTTTCAACTCGGCGTCGTCGAAGGACTGCACGCCCAGACTCACGCGGTTGACGCCAGCTTGTTGCCAGGATTCGGATTGGGCTGCGGTGATGGTTTCGGGATCGGCTTCCAGAGTGACTTCCAGATTCGCCGCGGTTTGAAAATGACTGCGGACGGCACCGATCATGCTGGCCAGTGCGGAGGACTCTAGAAGGCTGGGTGTTCCGCCGCCGATGTAAATGGTATCGACGACCGCACTCGGCGCGCTTAGTGGCGCGCGGTTGATTTCCGTGACTACGGCATCCACGTAAGGCGAGTACAACTTCGGCGAGAACACGCCAGTGTGGAAATTGCAGTAGGTGCACTTAGTCTGGCAAAACGGAACCTGAATGTAGATGCCGGTAGTGGCGGACTTCGAAGTCATCGCAATGATATAGAGTAACATTTCATCGCAGCGATTAGCCGGCTCAGCCAAATAAGATCGCACACAGCTAACCGCCAAGAGTGGCGGCGGTACAACCGCACGCTACGATGCTGCGCCCTAATACGTCGTCAGTGCGGCGGGTTCCCCGGTACCCGCGTCCAGGATCAGATGCTCGGGACGGAAGTGGGAAAAATCCAGCATGTTGGTTAGTGGGCCCGCTATCGCGTCGAACGAACCGGTACCGATGCGACCCACATCCCAGTTGTCTTCGATGAAACGGGTGATGCTGCTTTGGTCGGTTACGGTGTGGTCCACGAAGTTTTCCTTTGCGTAGCCGGAAATCAACAACAACGGGAGTCGCGGCCCGTAGCCGCAGCGCGCCTGGAGTCCGGCCAGGGAATTGGAGCCGGTGCCGCATCTGTGGCTGGCGGTGAGCGCGTCGGCAGCGGAGTTCGATGGGTTGACGATCGGACCGATCACGTGGTCGTACCATCCGTCGGAATCGTCCCATGCAATGATCACCAGCGTGGTGTCCCAGTCGGGCAGGTTCTGCAGTTTGTTGATGGTCTGGGTGAGGAAGATTTGCTCGTCAAGAGGAGAGGAATTCCCGGGATGGCCGTTCTGCGCGGCGGTAGCCTTAAGGAAGCTAACGGCAGGAAGGCGACCGGAAGTCGCGGCCGTCCAGAAGTGATGGAGATCGTACTGGTGGTTGGCGGCGCCGTCATGACCGATTTCGTCTAAGGACGCTGGCGGCAGGTGATGGGGGTTGGCGGTGGATTTGTAGTATTGAAAGGGCTCGTGGTGCGGGACGTAAGCGGTCACACTTTTTAGGTCGATGCGGCTGCTCGGCGTTTTGCACTTGGCGGGGCGGGCGGGGGAACCGGAACTCTCGGGCGCATACGGGGTCGACACCGCGAAGCCTCCCTGGAACCATCCCCACGAAACCTTTTTTGCATTCAGGAGGTCGCCAATGTTTTTTCCCAGCAATGAAGCACGATCGTTGCTGAAGCAGTCGTCGTAATAGGGATCGGGATTACCGACCAGGCTTTCGCTGACCACGTCGCGCGACAAACTGCCACCGGAATCGTTGACGGAGTGGGCCATGTCTACATGGCCGGTCATGCCAGAGACAAGATTAATGGCACCGAGAGTCGACGGTCCGAAGTTGGTGCCATGAAATGCGTCGCTCATTGCGAAGTGCTGGGCGTAGTTCCATAGCGCGGTGACGGTATTGCCATCGTAGTAGCCCATCACGATGCGTGTGCCGTACGAGGACAAGTTGGGAAAAGCCGCCGCAGAGCACGGCGATGAGGTGAACTGCGGAAACATGTCCATCAGGCCGGTGTCGAAGGCTTGCTGCTCCGCGGTGTAGGCGTGCTGCTGGTCGCAGGTGTAGTTCTGGCTACGGTCCAAACGGAAGGGCAGATTGGCAGAGCCGTTGGGATTGACGGTCAGAAGTTTATCCGAGAGTCCATTAACCGATGGGGTGTGGGAGCGTGCCTCAAAAGCGGGCTCACCTTCTGGATTGGCGGCGTGGGGATATATGCCGAAGTAGTGGTCGAAGGATTCGTTTTCCTGGAAGATCACCACCACGTGCTTTATTGGAGTAGTGGTTGGCGCCGTGGGTTCGGACGGCGGAGGCGCGGCGCCCGAGGCTGGCTCCGTAGGCTCGGACGGCGGAATCGGGGCGGCCGGGGTTGGCAGCGGAGCCAGGAGCAACGCGACCGGCAGGGCGAGCGTTAGAGCGAGAATCAAAGGGAAATTTTTCCCAAGCATTGGTTTCACCTCATTCCTGGGCACAGATAAGTTTTAGCTCGCTGGCTGGTTGCGCGCAAGGTTGTCACCTTAGATGATTCGCAGGTTTCCCGAAACTCATTGGTGACCGGACGGTTTCGACGCAGGGGGCGGGGTGTGTCGGTTCTCGCCGGCACCGGCTGCTTTTGGTTCTACTGTTATCAGGCCCATCATGCCGCCGTCTTCGTGTTCCAGAAGGTGGCAGTGGTAAGGGAAAGTTCCCACAACGTTGGCGGCGCGGAAATCCATGCGCAGACGGACCGTGGGAAACTGCGAGCTCTTGCCATCCCAGAATGGCACGTTGATGGTGTCACGTAGGAATGGCTCGTTGATCGGAATGCCAAACCATTCGAGCACCAAGAAATGGACCTGGTGGATATGGAAGTCGTGCAGCTCGGTGGAGCGATTTTCCACGATCCAATCTTCCACGTCGCCCTGATGGACGACGATGTTGGGCTCGGTGGACGACGGGTCGAACGGTTTGGGCGTTTGGCCGTCGACGGTCAGGTAGAAAGTCGTTGGGCTGCTGGGATCTTTCGGATCTTGGAGCTTTTCAGAGAAATAGAGTTTTCTGGTGCGCATGGGCTGGATCTTGCCGATCCACGGCAGGTCAACCGGTGGCGCCGGCGCCGGCGAGCCAGCCAGTGTGGACCGAGTCGCAGGCGCGTCGGCCGCGGCCACTATCGTGGCAATGGGGCGCGTGGGATCGTTTTCGCCGCCGGGACCAGTGTTGACGCTGCGGGTGACGAAGGTGGCGGGGGTCCCCAGCGGCGGCCCGTTCATGACGAATTCGACGCGGCCACCGGGCGAAACGCCCAGATGATTTTGGAAAATAATATCGCCGCCACCCAGTCCGTTTCGATTGATCGGGACGCCATCGACGGCGACGATGCCCACCTGTTGCGGAACGCCTTTGAACAGCACTTGCAGATTGAGATAGGTGATCGCCGAAGCGTTCACTACGCGCCAGAATTCTTTTCCCGACGGCTTCATTCTGATCACCCCGCTTTCGTAATTCGGGTACGGCGCGGAAACGAAATTTATGGAAAGGTCTTTGGCGGGTTTGCCGGTGCCGGTGCCGGTATTCTGCGCATCGCCGTCGTGGTCGAGGATCACCGGCGGGGCGGCGGCGCCGGTTGCGGCGTTAGGAACGGCGTTGGGATGAAGCAAGTCTTCGTCGCGGATAACCAGCACGCGTTCGGGCAGGCCGGCGACTTGGTGGTCCGCGGATTCGATGCCTTCAATGATTAGCGCGCCGGATGCGCCGCCGAGCACTTGATCTTTGGTGAAGCCGTGCAGGTGCGGGTGATACCAGTACAGGCCAGGGGGCTGATCGGCGGGGATCCGAATTCGATATTCGAACGGCTTCGATTCGGCCTCGATGGTCGTTTTCAGGACTTCATCCTGGTGGCAGGCGGATGGAATCGCCAGGCCGTGGAAGTGCAGGTTAGTGGCGCTGGCACTCATTTCACCGCCGATGCAAGGATCAACGCTTGACGGGTTGGCCCCGTGGGTGTGCGGCGGCGCGCTGGCGGGCAAGTGAAGATCGTTCTTGAGGCGCAGGACCAGCAGGTCACCGGGATGAATGCGCAGAGTAGGCGAAATTACATGCGAGGCGTCGACGTAGCAGTAGCGCATGCGGCCCGCGGCGTCATGGAAGTTGCGGAAGGCCAGGTCGACGGTCAGAACGCCGTCGTGGCTGCGGAGGTCGGTTGGTTCGGAGACTTCAGTTCCCTGCGCCGGACGCGGGCAGACGTCCGCCGACGGTGCAGCCTGCGCGTGGATCACCGGCGGTGTGAACAGCAAGGTGGCTGCCAGAAGGATCCGCGCTGTGCGAGGCCGCATGGTTGGACGTCCCCGGGGGGCGATTAGAAACTCCGGTCACCTGAGGAACAGCACTGATTATATAACAGCGGGTGTTACAGGAATTAAACGACAGCAGGCTTTCTCCTAAGGTTAGATCGCCTGCACCGCGCAGGATGCAGGCTAGCTTCCGCTCAGCGTTTCTTTCGAGTTGGCGCTATATTCGTTCGCTTACTGAGAGCCCAGTGTCATTTTGCGGAGCATCGCATTCTATGACCAACTTGCAATTTAGGGGCAAGCTAACCGCAGCGGATTTGAACGATGTGGGAAAGATGACCCGCTCTCAAATATACTGGCTGAGACTCTTGTTCGCGAACTGGTATCGAACTGGCCTCATGCTGGTTATGGTATACGCTACAATTTCAGGGCTCTTGGGACCCGCCACGCCTAGCTGGCGGGCCGTTGGTCTGATCTGGCGGTGGTCGCTGCTATCGTTTTTAGGGTCGGTCCACCGGAGTGCGACCTGGAAAGCTGCTGAAAATGATTGTCTGGAGAGGAGGAACTCGATCAGACCGTGCGTCCCATCGCACGCTGCGACCTGGAAAGCTGCTGGAACTGATTGTTTGGAGAGAGGAGGAACTCGATCAAACCGCGCATCTCATTGCGCGTAGCCTACGAGGTAGGAG
>Ga0182024_10003779_pt1 | contig 35531 bp, 36 predicted proteins | sample P32metaG_FD_120480 | JGI IMG/M metagenome (GOLD analysis project Ga0182024, IMG submission 120480) | Permafrost microbial communities from Stordalen Mire, Sweden - P3-2 metaG (Illumina Assembly) | ecosystem: Environmental > Terrestrial > Soil > Wetlands > Permafrost | place: Sweden: Stordalen...
CAATGAACAGCTTTGCGCTCGAATTCAAAGCTCTCTGAGCCCTTGGCCACCATACTTTGTATCGATGACGATCACGATACGCTGGAAGTGCGCAAGAACGTTCTGCGCAGTTCGGGCTATACCGTTCTGGCGTCGCAGAGCGGCGCCGTCGCGTTAGAGATGTTATCTTCTGGCACTCATGTGGATTTAGTCCTGCTCGACTACCTAATGCCCGCGATGAATGGGGATCAGGTCGCGGAGAGGCTGAAGGCAAAATTTCCCGATCTTCCCGTAATCGCGGTTTCTGCTGTCCGCCTGCCAGAGCGCATGCTCGAACTGGTGGACGCGTATGTGCAAAAGGGCCAAGAGGTGGAAGTACTCTTGTCGGCCATCGAAAAAATCTTATCCCATTCTCCAACAGCGAAAGACGAGGCCAGCTTCCGCGGAAAAACGGTGCTCTGTGCCGACGACGAAATCAACGAACTCACGGCCAGAAAGATGGTGCTCGAATCTGCAGGATTTAAGGTGCTCACGGCACGAAATGGAAAGGACGCTCTGGACGTCTTTCGCTCCACCCCGGTGGACGCGGTCGTGCTCGATTATTTTATGCCGGGAATGACTGGACTCTCGGTTGCCCGCGAAATGAAGAATCTGCGTCCCGACGTTCCGCTGGTCATGCTGTCGGGATTCGCTTCGCTGCCGGGCGAAACCATTGGAGTGGTGGATACTTGGGTACAGAAACGAGATGTGGAAGTGCTTCTCCGAGAGCTTGAAAGACTGATCCAGTTGAAAACTGCGGGGCCATCCTCCAGTTAAGAAAACAACAGGATTTAAGCGGATACAACAAGAGCACGACTCCACCCATGAAGATATCAAACCGTTCGGCAAATGCCTGGCCCGCTCGTCTTCTTATTTTGACCGCACTTCTGGCGGTTCTCTGGATTTCATCCGCGCCTGCCCACTGCGCCGATACAGCGGCGGAAAAAGATCAGACAAATTCACTCAAAGAACTAAGTTTGGCAGAACTGGGGAATCTGCAGGTCACTACCGCAACCAAGGAGCCGGAGGCGATTTGGAAAACTCCCGCCGCCATATACGTCATCACGCATGAGGCGATCATCCGCTCCGGAGCTACCAGCATTCCTGAAGCCCTGCGTCTGGCTCCGGGAGTGGAAGTCGCCCGCATCGACAACGATAAATGGTCGATCGGTATTCGCGGCTTCGGAAGCCGGCTCTGCCGTTCTGTTCTTGTCTTGATCGACGGCCGCACGGTGTACACCACCTTGTTGGCAGGTACTTATTGGGAAGTGCAAGACACCGTGATGCAGGACATCGATCGCATCGAGGTCATTCGCGGACCGGGCGGAACCATTTGGGGGCCGAATGCTGTAAACGGTGTGATCAATGTCATTACCAAGCCGGCCTCCGAAACCCAGGGAACTTACGCCGAAGTTCTCGGCGGAAACGTCGAGCAGGGTTCGGTGACTATACGCCAGGGCGGCAATCGCGGATCGGTTGACTACCGCGCTTATGCAAAGGGATTTAATCGCGCTGCTCAGTTCCATTCCGATGATCGCGAATTCGACCATTGGCGCGCCATGCAGGGAGGATTTCGCATCGACTGGGCGGAAAGTCAACGAGACGGCTACACGCTTCAGGGAGATATTTACGACCAACGTGCCGGTGAAAGCGTGGTGGCGACGACTTACGCTCCACCGTATCAGCAGGTGCTCGACGGCAACGCTCTGCTCTCCGGCGGAAACATTCTCGGGCGCTGGAAGAGAACGACGAGCGAAGGCCAGGACATCCAGGTACAAGCTTTCTATGATCGAACCAACCGCTACGAACCAAACTTTGACGATCTTCGGAATACCTACGATATTGACTTTCTTCAACGCTTCCGGCTTCCCTGGCGCCAGGAAGTTTCCTGGGGATTGGGAGCGAGGGCCAGTCGAGGCGACAATCCTGTCGTAGTGTCGGGACTCACTTTCGAGCCCGATCCGCGCACGGACACTCTTCTTTCCGGGTTCTTGCAGGATGAGATTTCAGTAGTAGACCATCGCTTATCGCTTTCGCTGGGCACGAAGCTTCTGAAAACAAATTTTACCGACTTACGTCCCGAACCGAGTGCGCGTCTTTTGTACACCCCTACCGATAAGCAGACGTTGTGGGCCGCGGCTACTCATGCGCTGCGCACTCCTTCCGACAGTGAAGAGAATTTTTCTCTTGCCGGTTTCATCGGCATCGCCCCCGGCGGCTTGCCCTATTTTGCCCGCTTCAACCCCAATAAGAATTTCGTGCCAGAACAACTAAACGGCTACGAAGTTGGCTACCGGGGTCTATTGCATGAACAGCTGTATCTGGATATCGCAGGCTTCTTCAATCATTACAGCAGCCTTTTCAGCGAGGACATTATTGGGGCTCCCTACATCGAAACCAATCCCGCGCCGACTCATATCCTTCTGCCGGCTGAGTTTGGCAACGGCTTGATGGGAACGACGGAAGGTGGCGAGATCGCTCCAGAATGGCAGGTGGCCAGTTTCTGGAGGCTGCGAGCCTCGTACTCGTTCCTGGAGATGCATATCAAGAGGGCGCCGGGCTCGTTAGACGTGGGTTCGGCTCCAGGCATCCAGGGATCGAGTCCGCAACACCAGGTATTAACGCAGTCTGGGTTCGACTTTCCCAAAGCCGTTTCTCTCGATCTTTTATACCGGTACGTAAGCGCATTGCCGGGGCAGGCGGTTCGCGCTTATTCCAGCGCAGACGTTTCCCTGGCGTGGAGCATGACTCCGCATTTTCGTTTCTCCGTGGCGGGACAGAATCTTTTGCAGCCTCACCACGCCGAGTTTGGCGGCGATCCCGGACCGCTGGTGCAAATCAAACGCAGCGCATATGCGGAACTTACGTGGCAAAAATGATGCGGTGGTTACGGCGTCGTAAGTGAATGCGAAGAATTGCCAGATTTCGAGTACTACGGATGATTCCGGACCGAGCCGTGCCTTTCACGGCCGCGCTGCACTTGCTTGCGCTGCTTATTTCCTTTTTCTTGTGCGCTCGCGATTGCACGGCGCAGCAGGCGCGACCCACGGAATCTCAGGTGAAAGCCGCCTACATTTTCAATTTTGGCAAATTTGTACGTTGGCAAGCACAGCCGCAACAAAGTTCCGATTCATTCGATATTTGCGTTCTCGGCAAGAATCCCTTTGGCTTGGCGCTCGAAACAACAGTTGCCGGCGAAAAAATTGACGGCAAAAATATAGGCGTCAAGAACCTTTCGAATGTCGCCGAGGCAGCTCATTGCAAAATCCTATTCATCAGTTCCGCTGAGGAAAACCGCCTTAAGTCCATTCTGAGCACGATCAAGCAATCGAATTTACTGACCGTCAGCGACATCCCCGGGTTCGCCGAACGCGGAGGCATGATCGAACTGGTGACTCTTGAGGGAAGAATTCGATTTGAGGTCAACGTGGCGGCCGTCAGCGATGCCGGATTGACCGTGAGCTCCGAACTTCTGAAAGTGGCGCTCAAAGTCATTGGCAGCAAGCAGGCCTGGGAGATTGACAAATGACGGTCACCACCAAGTCAATCTCAAGAAAAATAACGTGGATGAACATGCTGGTAAGCGGCACCGCCCTGTTGCTCGCCGGAGCCGCATTCTTTGCCTATGATCAGCTGACTTTCCGGCAAGGCCTGGTGCACGCCCTCTCCGCACAGGCGCAGATCGTCGGCTCGAACAGCGTGTCAGCGTTGCTGTTCAACGACCCTCAGACCGCGGCAAATACTCTTTCCGCGCTGAAGAGTTCTCCCAACATCGAGTCCGCCGCCATTTTCACTTATGATCGAAGATCCTTTGCGACCTACCTGCGTGACGGCGGCATCGAGGCTCTGAATTTGCCGCCTCTGCCCGACCCGCAAAAAGAATCGTATTGGTTTCGCAGCACACATTTGATTCTGGCCCGACCCATCATTTTTCAAGGGCAGCTCTTGGGCTTCGTATACATACGATCGGATCTGCGCGAAATCGATAAGCGCCTTCGACGGTATGCCGCCATTGCTTTCGGGGTCTTGCTGCTGAGCCTGGTGGCCGCCTCAATTGTCTCTTCGCTGTTTCGAAGATCGGTGGTAACGCCGATTGTCAGCCTCGCCGAAGTGGCGCGTTCGGTATCGCAAGATAAAAACTATGCGGTTCGCGCCGTCCCCAGTGGCGAGCATGATGAGGTCGCGCTGTTGGTGGAAGCCTTTAATGAAATGTTGACGCAGATCCAGCATCGCGATGATGAATTGCAGCGGGGACATGCTGAACTGGAGCGCCGTGTGGCCGAACGTACGCGTGAATTATTAGTCGCCAACCGCGAACTGGAAGCGTTTTCTTATTCCGTGTCGCACGATTTGCGCGGTCCGGTGGACGCCCTCAATGGCTTTGCCTACGTTCTCTCCAAGGAATACAGTCGCCAGCTCGACGACAAAGCCAATGAACTGATTAGCCGCATTCGAGGGTCTGGCAGAAGGATGATGCAACTGATCGACGACCTGCTTAATCTTTCTCGAGTAACCAGCGGAGCCATGCTGCGTGAACCGGTGGACCTGACGGCGATCGCGCGAGCGATATGCGACGAGTTGAAAACCAGTTCGCCCGAACGCAAAGTTGATTTCGTTATCGAGGAAACAAGTAAAGTCGAAGGAGATCCCCGGCTACTCTATGTGGTGATTGATAATCTTCTGCGCAATTCCTGGAAATATACTTCCAATCAACCTGCCGCAAGAATCGAATTCGGGGTCCAGACGAGAGACGGACTTCCAGTCTATTTCGTTCGAGATAACGGAGTGGGATTCGATTCCCGGTCCTCGAACCGGCTGTTTCAACCCTTTCAGCGACAGCACTCTTCCGAAGAATTTCCCGGCAACGGCATTGGACTCGCGACGGTTCAGAGAATCGTGCGAAGGCACGGCGGCGATGTCTGGGCGGAAAGTGAGATCGGAAAAGGAGCGACTTTTTATTTTTCTTTAAGCAAGCCGAAAGGCATTCCATCCACTTCAGTCACGTCGCCGAGCTAAGACTCCTGTTCGGCTTAAAGCCCTCTTTGGACTTGCCCAACTGAATCACCGTGGAGCTCTGCCCGGTCATTATGGCCAGACTAGATTTCCGGCCCAACCTTACAGCCTCTTCAAGCACCCAATGGTGCAGAGTTTCCTTAAGTTGAAGAGGTGTATATGAAAAGAGCCCCATTTCTGCTGATAGTCCCCGTGGCGCTTTCCTCGTTGCTTTGGGCACAGGACAACTCGCCCGCCCCGATGTATCCGGCCGCACCTCATCCGAACCAAGCTCCCGCTACCGATCAGGACGCTGCTCCGCAGCAAATGAATCAGAACACGGGCCAGGACATTCCGGTTTTTCGCGTAAATGTATTCGCACGCACGGCCAAGGCGGTCAATTACCGCCATCGGGGCGGATCTACTATGGTCGATTTCCGCGGCACAGAGCTTATGCCTGAAGTCTCGGGCCATGCAAAAGTCGACGGTAAGGCCGGACGGCTCGCCATCAGCGTCGAACTCACTCACCTTCAGCAGGCCAGCAGCCTCGGGGGCCAGTACCTCACTTATGTTCTCTGGGCGATTACGCCCGAAGGCCGGTCGGTGAACCTCGGCGAAATTCTGCCGAGTGGAGGCGGGAAAGACAAGATCGATGTCACCACCGACTTGCAGGCGTTCGGAATGATCGTGACCGCCGAGCCTTACTACGCCGTCATTCGCCCCAGTAATAAAGTCATTGCGGAGAATGTTATTCGCCAGGAAACCAAGGGCTTCGAAGAGCCGATTGATGCGAAATTCGATGTGCTCGAGGGCAGCCAGTACACCATTGATGTTCCTGCCGATCAGCTTCCTGCAACGCAGGCCAACGGCAATGTCACTCTCGATTTGCTGGAAGCGCGCAATGCCGTCGCTATTGCGAAGGCGGCGGGAGCGCAGCAATACGCGCCGGACAGCCTTACTAAAGCAGAAGACATGTTGCAGCGCGCGGAAGATTATCTGCAGAGGAAGCAAGGGAGCACCCCGATTGGCACTGCAGCTCGCGGCGCTACTCAAATGGCGGAAGATGCTCGCGTGCTGACGCTCCGCCGGAAAGAGCAGGAACGCCTGGATGCCGAACGGCGCGCCCAGCAGGAAGCGCAGGCGAAAGCTGAGGCTGACGCTGAAGCCGCCCGCCAGCGCGCCGACCAGGCCCAGGCCCAGTCTGCAGAGGATGCGCAGAAGCGCGCAGCAGCCGAAGCTGCGCAGGCAGCCGCACAACAACAGCAAGCCGCCTCTCTCGCCGCTCAACAACAAGCTCAGGCTGAGGCTGATGCCGCGCGTCTGGCCGCTCAGCAGGCCGGCCAACAAAACGCCGAACTGCAACAGCAAAAAACAATTGCCGAACAGCAAGCAGCCGCAGCCGAGCAAGCGCGACAGCAAGCGGTACAGCAGAAAGAAGAAATGCGAGCTCGCCTGTTAGCCCAGCTGAATCAGGTATTGCAGACCAAGGACACCGCTCGCGGCTTAATTGTCAGCATGCCGGACGTGCTCTTCGACTTCGGCAAATACACGTTGAAGCCGGAAGCGCGGGAACGGTTGGCTCGCATCTCGGGGATCGTGCTCGCCTATCCAGATCTTCATCTGCAGATCGAGGGATATACCGACAGTATTGGCAGCGATCAATACAATCAGACCCTCTCGGAAGAACGCGCGGGCACAGTGCGCGACTATCTGGTCAGTTCCGGCGTTTCCATCAATAACGTGGTCGCTCAGGGATTCGGTAAGGCAGATCCGGTTGCCGACAATAGCACCGCCGCTGGACGAAAGCTCAACCGCCGCGTCGATATGGTGGTGTCAGGTGATGTGATTGGGAAAGAAAATATGGAATCTCCCTCGTCCTCGCCTGCTGCAACTCCGCAATGAAAGTGAATGATTTGCCCGTTGGCCTGAAATCGTCGGTGGGCATCGCTTTCGCAAGTCACGTCCCGCCCTCCGGGCGGGACTTTTTTGTGCTCATGGTTGCGTTCGTCGGAATGCGTCATAAAGTTGATATCGCGCGACGATAAGAAATCCTAGAGGAAACTCTTCATTCGGTGCTCACGCGTCCACTCCACGCGGAGCAGGCAAAGTTAAAACAAATGGCGGCATCTCTGCCACGCCTAAAACCAATGCGGTCGAGATTCGTCAAATGAATTATTGATTGGACGGGGCGTCGACACGAACGTGTGGTTCGATCGCCTTATACTCATCTTCAGAGAGCACGTGCCTGGTCAGAAGTTCGTGTGAGTTCGCGTAAGGACGGTGTGCAATCACGTGGTCGCTTTGGGAGCGAGTCAGGCCGATTCCGATGAGCTGATCTTTTGTGGCGGTGTTCAGATCTACGCGCTGCTTGTCGCGGGACAAGCCATCTCGGACGCCTTCCGCCACCGCCTTCACATCGCTCTTAACTTCGGCTGTGGCTTGGGCGGTTTTTTGTCGCAGTTCATCCGGATTTTGTCTGTGATCGTCCGTAGTGCATCCGACCAGGCTGAGAGAGGAAGCCAGCAGGGCCATTACAACCAGGTTGAGCGGCGGAATCGAAACCCTTCGTGCTGCCGCGGGAATCGAATCATTCGAATTCGGTTTCGACACATCGCTTTTCATCCGATTCTCCTTCAGCGGAAATTTTTCCCGGTGGCATGCGTCCGAACAGAGTTTCAAATTGCGCGTGTGTCCGCTCTTTTGCCCGTCGCTCTTCTCTTATCCGGTCCGCTTCGACACAGATACGACATCGCTCCCACCAGTACAGAGCAGGAGCGAATTTCTCCAAGTAAGAGTGCCTACGTAAGAGTGCCCTACGCGATTTTCTTACTCGGTTCCAGTCGCGTCGTACTTCTGGCTTGACGAGCGGCCCTTCACCTTATCGCTGATGTCTTGAACCTTTTCAGTGATCGAGTTGCGGATATCCTCACCGCTCGCGGGCGCGAGGAGCATGCCGGCTCCAACGCCCACTCCCACTCCGGCGACGAAAAGGAGAACATTACGCAGGGTGTGATCTTCCTCTGGGAAAATAGCGGTTCGGGCATCGTCGGCGAAGTCAGATGCGCGCTCCGAAGCACGATCCACCTGCGCCGACGTCTGATCCATGACGTAAACTGCAGTTTTCAGAAGCGATTTTAGAATACTATTCCATTTCATGTGATCCATCCTTTCGAGATGCGGGCAAAGAGCCCCGGCTTGGAATCTAATAATCTCAACAGCTCGAACGCTGAATCAGCGGACACGAGCGGAAACTGAGTGTCCGCTTGTATTACGCAGCGCGCGGACCTAATACGAAGTGCAAGATCAACGAAATCACGGCGAATACCAGCAGCAAGTGAATCAGCCCACCCGCCACGTGGAATACTGTGAAGCCGCAGAACCAAGCAATCAACAGAACCACGAACAAGATTGTCCAGATGCTCATTGGCTCTCCTCCAGAGTCGAATTTTGTTCCGGCATTACCGGAAACAACAGCGCAAACCGTCTGGCCGCGAATCAGGCAGCGCGAGCTCAAACGCCACCCTCTCGGGCGGTGAATTGAGCCTAAATCGATGCGCAAGGTGTGTCAGTACGGAGAACCTTGTACTTCAAAGAAAACCTTGGGGTACAACAATCTCCCCGCAATGTCGGAATCTTCTTCTCCCGCTTCGGCCGCCATGTTGACAATGCGGGGATAAAAACAACACCTCCTTCGCGCGATGAAGGTCTTGTATAAATCCCATCCGGAACGCCAACCCCTCGAAGGGTTTTCCTCTCTAATTCAACGAAATAATCGAATCCCAGGTGCGAAGACGCCCCAGCTTCACGGGTCTACGAAAGTTGATCAAATTGATATGTGTGGGACGGTCGCTCGCCAGTCCTGAGGAGGAATGCGACCGTAAGGAAAGATGCCATGAAAAACCAGTACAGACTTGGTAGCGGTGTTGAAGGATTGGACGATATCCTGGCAGGCGGACTGCCCGCAGGCCATCTTTATCTGATCGAAGGAGACCCCGGTACGGGCAAGACCACCCTGGCTCTACAGTTCTTGCTTGCCGGCGCCAGCCAGGGGGAATCGGTGCTCTACGTGACTCTGTCGGAATCTGCAAGAGAATTGGAAGACGTTTCGGCTTCACATGGATGGTCGCTGGAAAAGGTGCAGATTTTTGAGTTGTTACCGGACGAGGAACACCTGAGGCCGGAACGGCAGTACACCGTTTTTCACCCCTCGGAAGTCGAGCTGGGAGATACCACCAAAGCGATCGTAGCGAAGGTGGAGGAAGTGAATCCGAAACGGGTAGTAATCGACTCACTTTCCGAGCTGCGCATGTTGGCTCAGGATCCGCTTCGTTATCGCCGCCAGATTCTTGCTTTTAAGCAATACTTTTCCGGAAAGCAGTGCACCGTCTTATTACTCGACGATCGAACAAACACGGATCGCGACCTGCAACTGCAAAGCATAGCTCATGGCGTCTTATCCCTTGAAAATCTCCCGCGAGATTATGGAATTAAAAGGAGGCGGATGGAGGTGCTGAAGTTGCGCGGGTCGGCGTTTCGCGAAGGATTCCACGATTACGGCATTCGCAGAGGGGGATTGTCAATTTATCCCCGGCTGGTCGCCGCTGAACACAAATCGGAATTCCCGCGGGAACAGATTTCCAGCGGGATTCGAGAGTTGGATGCGTTGGTGGGCGGCGGAATTAATCGGGGAACCAGCACGCTGGTGATGGGGCCAGCGGGAGCCGGCAAATCGACGATCGCGGCGAAATATGCGTTCGCGGCCATGGAGCGTGGCGAGCGCGCCGCCGTCTATTTGTTCGATGAAGGCATCCCGTCGTATTTGTCTCGGCTGCAAAGCCTCGGGATCAACGCAGAGCCTTTCCTAAAAAACGGGCAATTTCTTCTTCACCAGATCGACGTGGCGGAACTCTCGCCGGGTGAATTCGCGCATCGCGTGCATGCTGCCGTGGAAGGCGACGGAGCCAGAGTGGTGGTAATCGATAGTTTGAATGGCTTTATGAATGCGATGCCCGGGGAAAAATATCTGCCGATGCAACTGCATGAACTCACGACATTTCTGAATCAAAAAGGAGTTGCGAGTTTCATGGTTCTGGCGCAGCACGGGCTGATTGGCCGGGAGATGCAAACCCCAGTGGACGTCAGCTACTTGGCCGATTCCGTTCTACTACTTCGATTCTTTGAAGCCAAAGGAGAAGTCCGGCAGGCAATTTCCATGATTAAGAAACGCAGCGGGCATCACGAAAAATCTATTCGCGAACTTCGACTCCATCATGGAATCATCGTCGGCAATCCCTTATTCGATTTCAAAGGCATACTGACCGGCGTGCCTGATGTCTTAGTTGCCAAGCGCCGAAAAGTAGATGGCAGAGACAGAGATACAAACAACGAGAATGAGCCCGCAAACTAAGGCCAAAAACGACGCGCGGGTTCTGATTCTTGCTCCCAGCGGTCGCGATGCCCATCTCATTTCCGCTGCTCTCACTGAAGTGGGAATGTGCTGCCACGTCTGTACCGACGCGTCCGCCCTGGTTCGAGAATTACAAGATGGGGCTGCGGCTGCGGTAATCGGTGAAGAAGCCCTCGGGAATACGGAAATACAGAGCATTGCCTCGGCGTTAGAGCGCCAGCCACCCTGGTCCGACTTTCCCATCATCGTGATGACTGGAGGCGGCGAACCCAATCGAGCCAGCCGCCAGCTCGCTCTCATGCGTGTTCCGCTCGGCAATATCACGCTTCAGGAGCGTCCGCTGCGTGCCGTAACGTTAGTGAGTTCGGTGCAATCTGCGCTTCGGGCCAGGGAAAAGCAGTATGAAGTACGCGATCACCTGGCCGAAATTCGATCTCGGGAAGATGCGCTTCGCCGGGCAGAAGAACAGTTTCGTGAACTGGCCAATGCCATGCCTCAACTGGCATGGATCGCTGATGGGGAGGGAAAAAGCCTTTGGTTCAACCAGGGCTGGTATCTCTACACTGGCAAAACTTTTGAGCAACTACAAGGCTCGGGATGGCAGTCATTGCATGATCCCAAGATTCTGCCTGACGTTTTGAAACGCTGGCAGGATTGCATTCGCAATGGCGTTCCGTTCGAGATGGAATTTCCATTGCTGGGCGCGGATGGCGGCTTTCGCTGGTTTCTCACCCGCATTACGCCGGTGCGAGATCTGCAGGGAAAAATCTCTCGCTGGCTGGGTACGAGTACTGACATTCACGTGCAACGCGAAGCCCGGGAAATGTTGAAGTCGAATCAGGAAAGGCTGGAAGCGGAGGTGGGGAAAAGAACCGCCGCACTGCGGCAACTTTCCACGAAATTAATGCGTGCTCAGGACGAAGAGCGTCGACGCCTGGCCCGCGAACTGCACGACAGCATGGGACAGTACCTCGCTGCCATGTCGATGAGTTTGGCTGCCCTCGTTTCTGATACACCGTCGATCGACAAGAAACGATCCGACGATTTGCAAAATATTATTCAGCTCTGCCTGAGCGAAACCCGAACTCTTTCGCACCTTCTCCATCCCCCGCTCCTGGACGAGGTTGGATTGAACTCCGCCATGAAGTGGTTCGTGGAAGAATTCGGCAAGCGCAGTGGGATTCGTGTGAGCCTGGTTTGCGAATGCCAGCAGCGCTTGCCAACCCTGGTGGAAACCATGCTGTTCCGCGTCATTCAGGAGGCTCTCACGAACATCCATAAGCATTCGGGAAGCCCAACGGCGGAAGTTTCTCTGCGCACCAACCACTCCACCGTCGTCCTCGAAGTGACCGATCAAGGCAAAGGGATGCCGAAGGAATTGCTCGAACGCGCCGGAAACCGCACCAGCGCAGCGGGGGTTGGTCTGACTGGCATGCGCGAGCGAGTCGGCGAAATCGGCGGGGATTTTCATTTGCAATCCGGGCCGCAAGGAACCCGCATCCGTGTGTCAATTCCGGTGACTGTGGCGGCATAGCAGAAGAATTCGAGCTTGGCGGCAGCCCTTTACTGTTAAACGCCGCTATGGACGCGGCTTCCAAAGCCAAGTGGGAACCCACGGCGCTGGAGACCAAGGAAATCGTCAACGGCGTCAATCCGACGGATGCGGCCCGGTGAAGTCCGAACAGCACGGCTTCTGTACCGGCTTGAACTCCATCAATTCAATGCGCGTCAAATCTGGATCGTAAAGATTGAGCTGCCACTTCCCATCTTTGCCCATCTGGGCTTTTTCTTCGCCGTGCGGCTTCCAGCCATGCGATTCGAGAATTGCCTGCGCCTTTTTCATATCCGCGACGCCAAGCGAAATGTGATTCATCACTCCTGTCAGCCGCAGATCCGGATGCTCCGGCTGACCCAGCATGTACTCCAGCCAGTCCGTGCCGTCTGGAACCTGAATGGACACCCAGTCAGTCTGATTGTCTTTCATTCCACCATGCCAGTAGGGGCGAAACCCGAGGAGGTCGCGATAGAAATGATCTTCAGCGTCGCGGTGATATACCAAAAATCCCGCGTGAATCATGCGGTGCGAAACCGCGGAAGGCGCGGGCGGCGCAGCTTCACTTCCACCTCGCTCCACGAACTCGATGCGGTGCCCTTCCGGATCTTCGACGAAGAAATAACGGCTATGATCGGGCCGTTCGTGAATTTGCTGAACCTTGATTCCGTTGGCAGTCAAATATTTTTGAAGCGCGACAATGTCGTCGGTGGTGAAGGCCACATGATCCATGCGATTGCTGGTTGACGGATCATGCACAGGACTGTAACCGACCCATTGCTTGCCCACGATGTAACGCATGGTCTCACCGGCTTCAACAGGCATGGCTGAGGACAAGCCCAAAATATTGCTGTAAAGATTTTTCACGCCGTCAGGCGCAGTGGTATAGAACGAAACGTGGTCGATGCCTAGTATCTTTGGCCGCTGCGCTGGGACCTGACTGTATGCTCCTACGATCTGTAGGACTGCAAAGGCGAGAATAATGGCGAGTTTCTTCATAGCGCCTCGATTCTAGACCAAGTCTTCTTGAAGCCGGGTATTATTCCGGCGGCGATTGCCGCCGGTGAGATCGGCTGCCGTTACAGCGTGTCCAGAAAGTTTCGGAATATCTTCGTTGCTTCTTCCGGCTGCTCCCAGGCTGCGTAATGTCCTGCTTTCGGAATGACTCGCATTTGGCTGCTAGGAATATGCCGCCGCATCAACTCGGCTTCATTCAGTCCAGTCGTGACATCTTCGTCGCCGGTGAGCAGCAACGTGGGAACGTCGATGGTCTTCAAGGTCTCGACCGAGTCCGGGCGGGCGGCCATGCCGCGCTGTACTTGCGCGACGTCTTCAGGCGACATCGTGCGCATCATGCGTAGCGCACCATCCACAAGGTCAGGACGCATCTCTCGCGAGGATTGCGCTAACACTTTCGGAATCATGGATTCGAAAAACGGTTCGGTGCCGCGGTCGAGAACGTCGTTTGCCGCCTGTAAGCGTCCTGCTCGCGCCTCGGCGCCATCCGCCGAAGCTTTTGTATTGCACAGCGCGAGCGCTGTCACCCGGCCACGAAATTTCCTCCAGAACTCGAACAGAGCATAGCCGCCAATCGACACTCCAATCAGCGGGACTCGGCGCAACCCTGCATCGTCCATTACCGTAGCAATGTCGGCGGCGTGTTTTTCCATCGTGGCTGGACCTTCACCCACGCCGGAATCGCCGTGTCCGCGCAAATCGGGCATTACCAGCCGATAACGCGTGCTCAGGGCTTCCGCGACGGGCAGCCAGAATTCATGGTTAACGGGAAAAGGATGCAGCAGAATTACCGGTGGGCCGTCTCCTAGCATCCAGTAGACGATCTCGGCATCGCCACTTTTGACTCGCTGGGAAAGAATAGAGTCCATGCTGGCGATTATAACTACGGCTTCCGCCGTTTGACGGGAGGCAAGTTCGACTCGCGGCAATAGATAATCGTCCCCTCCGTCCCCGTGTGTCATCCCCGCATTTCATCGCGGAAATAAAGTTTGCGACTTCAATGCAGCGGTGCGCTGGATGGCTCACTCTTGCTCGAGGATCGGGGTACCCCTCCCCCCTCCAATCTCTTGAATCATCGAGTTAGCAAAAATTGCTTCGCAAAATCCGGATATCAAAGAACTTAAATACTAAAATCCGTGAAACAAAGGACTTCCAAGCGCGACGAATTGGCTTGTGCCAACCGTCACGGCCTCGACCACGATTCCGCAAGCAATGGGCTCTGGACAAGGTCAGATGTCATAGTGCGGTTGTGGAGATTTTTAAGGTTCTTGCGAGCGCGCGGCCCAAGCAGAAAAATGGGGAATGTCCCGTCTCCCCGAGCTAATCCCACTCAAGCCAAAACCAGGCTTGAATGGGCCACCGGCCCGAGCAGAAGAGCGGGTGAAGATCGGCAGCTGAAATTCTGGTTTATGTTGTGGTGGGCTGTTGAATAGCTGCGGGCGCGGGAAGCGCCAAAGGCTCTTCCGGCATCACGATCCAGGCGATGATGTAAGGGATGAAGCCGATGCAGGTCATGATCGCCGTGATGAGCCACACTAATCGGACCACTGTGACGTCTATATCGAAATACTCGGAGAAGCCAAGGCAAACGCCTGCCACTTTGCGCCCGAGCCGCGGCCGCACGAGCTTTGTTCGGGCCAGGGAAGCGCCCACGCGAACGCCGCAGTAAGCACAAACTGCCGCATCGTCCTGGATCAATTTTCCGCAATAGTTGCAATACATGGCTCCGCCCTCACTCGATAGTACGCAGCCGCCAGGCGAAAGTTCCCTTTATTCCCGGTAGGCTTCTTTGATATACCGCCGCGCCTGGTCGGCAGGTCCAGAATTCGCGTTCCCGGCGAGGACGGTTTCATATTTCTTCATCGCCAAATCGCGTTTCTGCAGCAGGTCGTACATTTCCCCGGCCGCGAGGTTGGCCTTTTGCAAGACATCGGGGTCTGGGTTCGGAGCTACATTTACCAAGTCATAGGCGGTGGCCGCGCCCGCGAGATTTTTCTCGCTTCGCAAGAGCTCGCCCAGACCCCACGCGGCTAACTCGTAATGCAGGTTGCCGTATTTTCCTTGCCGGCCATTTTCCCAAACTTTCCGATATACGGATTCAGCCTCTTCAAGATGTCCTGCCGCGCGCTGCAGATTCGCCACTTCGGTGAGAAACAAATGATTTCTTGGATACTTCTCCGAAAGCTCGTTCATATAGCCCAGAGCCTCGTCATACTGGTGCTCGCGCCGCAAAAACAAGGTGAGCACCACCTTTGCGTCGACTGAGTTTTCGCCATTGCTCCTGGCCACGTCGCGCAAATAAGCGAGGCCCTTCTCCGATGATCCGCTCAACCCCGCCATGGCTGCTGCGACCTTCACACTCCAGGGCAGACGTCCAATCACGTAATTATGCGTACCCACAACCATCTTGGCATCCACATAGCCGGGATCGAGTTCGAGAACGCGTTCATGATCGTGGCGCGCTCCAACCGCGTTCCTTAAGGCTGAGAACCATGCGCGCTCGACTAGGCCGGTGTAGACGGAGAACTGGGCTCGAGTAACCCCGCGGCAGTACAAAGCGTCGACATTTTTTGGATTCGCTTTGAGTCGCTGCTCTTCGAGGTCTTCGGCTCGCCGAACCAGTCCCTTGATCCGTTCCTTCACTTCAGGCGGTGTCGGGCGCGGAGTGCGGCCGATAAAACTGTCATTGCTGTAATCCCCTGTGTTCATCGCCCCAGTGTCATACAGATCTCGCATGAGCACAGCGGTGAGCAAATGGTTCACAGCAAAAGGATCGTTGGGGTGCTTCTCTAATATCCTCTCGAACTCCTGCGTCGCGCGGTCATAATCCATGTTGTAGAAATGATCGTACGCAACCTCGACCTGGGAATCGCGCGATTCGCTATGGAGACCGCCGGATGTAGGGCGCGACTGGGCCACGGCAGGAATGCCGAGTGCGATTAGGAGGCAAAGCACGAAAGTCTTTACTCCATCGCTTTGCCGCAACTTTGAGAGGTTTCTGCTTTGCGCTGTCACGGAATGCTATTCGCTTGCCCCCAGTTTAAACGAACTCATCCAGCCTCGCTTGCGCGTGCTCGATTCTTAAACCACGGTGCCGGAGAAGTCGGGGAACCAAGACCGTCATCTAGGTGCTCTCAACGGTACCTTACTTATCGGACGAGTACCTCTATAATTCGCGCAGCTTCATGAGTTTATGTCCCCGTCAGACGGTCGCTGGGCTTTCGTAACCAGCGCATCTTTACTCGCTAACCGCTGTAAATATTGCTTGAGCGGCGAGGCAGTCAACAACTCGTGAGATTGCAAGTATTTGTCGTGCTGGCATTTAGTCTCGCCAAAAGTTTGGTGTTTGGAATGCGATAGGCTGTCGTAGCTCCCCCGAGAAGGCATCAACTATGTCGGAAGTAGTTCAAGAAACTCACCAGGAATTCTGGCGGCCGCCCTCCCCACTGGTAGCCAATGATCTACTGGCCAGCGATCTACTGGCCAACGAAATCGCGCTCCGCGAGACCGTTCCCGCCATGGCCGAAGTCTGCCGGCGTTGCGGCACTGAGTTTCTCTTAGGTTCTGGCTTTTGCCACAGCTGCGGTCGTCGCCGTCCGGAAGCGTCTGGAACGGTTACGAAGGCCGATGCGGCTGCCTGGAGCCGCCTTTGGGCGCATACCATCGCACAGCTACGTTCGCTGGCTGCGGAGTTTTCTTCCAGCAGAATGCGTTTCCCTTCGTGGCTGCGTTACCTTCAATTCCATGAGATCGAACGGCGGATCGGACTTTCGCCGGCCTCGCTCATCGCTTTCATGATCGGAGTAGGCTGCATCGCTGGGGCGTTATTGGTCGGCCTGCTCACCGCGAAGAATTTTGTGGACTGGCAGGCCATCCAGTTTTACCGTGGCGAGTGGCTCCTGGCAGCAACCGCATCCTTTGTGGCAGGAATTCTGTTAAAGAAGCCAATCCGCCGCGACCGCGACTAATTCTCGCTGCCCGACCCCGCCGCACGCTTCTGTTGGCCCATTCGATAGAGGTGGTGAACCGGTCCAATTCCTCTCCCCAACGGGTGCCCGTGAGAGATTGCGGCGGTAACGTAGGTTTTCGCCAGCAGACACGCTTCTGCCAATCCCCTTTCCAAGGCCAAGTGGCATGCCATGGCGGTCGCGAAGGCGCAGCCCGTGCCATGAGTGGAATTCGAGCGTTGCCGCTCGGCCCTGAATATCTCCTGCTCGATTCCGCGACTGGTCTTGAAACTCAGCAAATCGATCGCCTTCTCGAGATGGCCGCCGGTAATAACTACGGCCGAAGCACCCATGTCGTGCAATTTGCTGCAGGCGACTTTCATCCCTTCCAAGTCCTTGACTTCGAGTCCAGTAATAGTGGCAGCTTCGTCAATATTCGGCGTGATCACGTCCGCTAGAGGAATCAGCCGCTCGACCAGCAGTTTGACACCGGAAGCATCGAGAAGTTCGGCGCCGGAAGATGACTTGAGAATCGGATCGAGCACTATATTGGGCAGACGTGCCCTGCCGATCTGGTTTGGCGCGCCGCTCGCGCCGCGGTTCGTCGGACTGCACAGAAAATCCGCCACTGCCTTGGCTACCTTCCCAGATGCCAACATGCCGATATGTATGGCGGCAATGTCCAAGTCCGCGGTTAGTTCATCCAGCGTTTCGGAGATAATTGCTGGGTCGACGGCTTCCACCCGTTTTACCCCCCGGGTCGATTGCACTGTTATGGCGGTGATGCATGCCACTCCGTAACAGGCATGCGCCGCGATCGTTTTGATGTCCGCAGTGACGCCAGCGCCTGAGGATGGATCGAATCCCGCAATGGTGAGGACGATAGGTGGTTTTTCGGGCATGGTCCTTCGTTTTTCTGAAAGCAATAGTAATGGTGTCGACGCTCCAGCATCTCACACCAGTCCGGAAACACCATTACTTTCGAGACTTACTTCGCGAAAAAAAACTTCCGTCAGTTCCGTAAGGCGATGGGCTCGTAAGTACATGATTTCGCGTAGTTTGGCTGGAGCAGACCTGTAAGTCATTGATTCCAGCGTTGTTGTAAAAACTACCTTCTGCTCCCTTCCGGGCCATTTACCATTTGATAAATATGTAAACATCCAAGAACAAAGGGCCTTCGCTGTATCTGCCAATATTCCCAATAGGTTACGTAAGAAATCTATTACTACGCGGTCATCCGTCTACCCCCCAATTCGTATTGACAGGGGTTTGGCACGCCGCTAGCATCAACAGACTGCAAGTACGAAAGCCTTAAGGCCAAAAGCACTTTTGAGAATGCGAGGAGAACTGAATGCGAAGATACTTAGCTCATGGACTGGCGATTGCCTCTCTGATCGTCGGCTTGGGAGCGGCTCAGGGACCGAACATCTCGGAGGCGAAAGCGGCCCCCGTTAGTTCACTCCAAAGTAACGCCCAACTGGGCAAGCAACTCCACAGGACGAAACCGTACCAGGTAGGGACGGCGTCGTGGTATGGCCAGATTTTCGACGGCAAACCCACCGCCAGCGGCGAACCCTATGACATGTACGGGATGACTGCTGCCCACCTGAAGCTTCCCATGGGGAGCTATGTCAAGGTTACAAACCTACGAAATGGACGATCCGTGGTGGTCCGGGTCAATGATCGCGGACCGATCGTTCCGGGCCGTATTATCGATCTGTCGTACGGCGCAGCTCAGGCCTTGCAATTCAAGCAAAAGGGCCTGCAACGGGTTCGTTTGGATCTGGTGAACCCCCGCGATCTACAGCCGGATTACCAAACCGTGGCCTATAACCATCCTCCGCTGGCCAGACTCCCATAAAGCCGTTACACTGAGTGGGATGCCGACTATTCTGCCAAGCATCCCACACGGTGGCGTAAGCCGCCGAGGTAATGATTTTCGCGACCATCTTCGCGACGATGATCCGCGCCAGCGGCTCATCGTCGCCCTAGACGTATCCTCTGCCGCCGCCGCGCAAAAAATCGTGGCAGCGGTGGGAGACTCTGCCCTCACGTACAAAGTTGGCATGCAGCTCTACACGGCCGAAGGCCCGCAGGTGGTGCGCGATCTGGTGACTTCAGGCCGGCATGTCTTTCTGGACCTGAAGTATCACGACATCCCCAATACTGTTGGGGCGGCCGTTGCCGAAGCGGCCAAACTCGGCGTCAGCATGCTCACTGTGCATTCTTCTGGCAGCAGCAAAATGCTGACCGCAGCGGTCGAAGCGGCAAAGGTACGCCCGGACCTTATCGTCCTCGCCGTCACCGTCCTCACCAGCATGGATGGCGATGACTTGGGAGAAATCGGCATGCAGGGCACAGTAAAAGAAAGCGTGGTGCGCCTTGCTGGCCTCGCATTGGCGAACGGTTGCCAGGGTGTGGTCGCCTCTGCCCACGAAGCATCGACTCTGCGCGCCGAACTGGGCGACCAATTCGCAATCGTGACCCCAGGCATAAGGCCCGCCGGCGCCAATGTTGCGGATCAAGTCCGCATCGTCACGCCGGCCCAGGCCATCGCCGCTGGCGCCACCCACATCGTGGTAGGACGCCCCATCACGGAGGCCGCCGATCCGGCGGCAGCGGCAATGGCAATTCTCAATCAAATGAGCTCGTAAGTCTCCAAGTGCGTCCCTCTTTACGCGCGTCAAGGGTATTCCCTAGCTCCCACTAGTGGTAGTATGATGGTGGCATGAAAGAGAAGACATCTGTCACACTTTCGACCGAGGTGCTGACTGGCATCGACCGCATGGCCGGTTCGAAACAATCTCGATCCGCTTTTATTGAGGGTGTTCTGCGTCAATACCTACGGGAGCGGGAGCGAGCGCAACGAGACGCTCGCGATATCGGCCTTATCAATCGGCACGCCAAAAGGCTAAATCGCGACGCCGAAGATGGTCTGGAAGATCAGGCTCCGAAAGAGTGGTAGGTGGAATTTTCACGACAATGAGGCGAGGAGACGTTTATCGTACCCACCAGCCGGAGGGCGACCCGAAACGGCACCGAATCTGCGTCGTCGTAAGCCGACAAGCCCTGAGCAATTCTAGCTATTCTACTGTCGTCTGCGCTCCTGTATTTACCGAAGGAGAAGGACTCTCGACCCAGGTCGCCATCGGCGTCGACGAGGGACTCAAGCACGAGAGCTGGATCATATGTGACAACCTCAGAAGTCTTCGGAAAGTAGAGTTGACGCAGTTCTTGGGATCGCTTTCCTACGCCAAGCTGGCCGAGTTGGATGAAGCGCTGAGGGTCGCCCTTGCGCTGGATTAGGAGAAGCAAAACGGCACCCGTTAGAACTAGCTCCGGTCCGAGCGCCGGAAGGCGAGATTCGCAACGCTTCTTACAGCTTCTCGAAGAAGTCGCACGCCGAGCACGAAATATAAACCCCGCCTGGGATGCCGCGTTCGCGATCTTTCACTCGCTTCACGATGCGCGTGGCCTTGCCGCACTTGGGACAATCGGTGCTCTTGGTCGTGTCCATCACCTTCTTACGGTCTGCAGTTTTTGCAATCTTAGCGCCTACTGCCATGGTTTGATTTCTCCTGATCCCTCAAATTTTGCGCAGCGTAATCCGACCCCTTAACGCTATGTGTGGATGCAATGCTTTCGGAAACCTTACCCGAGATACGGGATCCACTTTGGAAGATGCTGCGTCTTGGTTTGTTCTCTTCCTCGCACTTGATTTTACCGTAAGGATGTCGGGGCTGTCTTGCGCTCAAGGTATAACGTGCGCATTGCACCAAAACCGAACCGCAAATAGAAAGCGCCTCATTCACCCAAGTAGCTGATCACGGCTCGGCAGGTCTTCGCGCCCGCGTTGACCACGCTCCCCCGCCCCTGCTACCGTCATATGTTTGCCCTCCGGTGTGCGCCCGATCCTGTAGGCGGCAAACAGTTTTCGCTGCATCGTTTGCAGAAATTTTCCTTTTCCTCAGGAGATCATCATGCCTGCCATCAAGTTTCGCGGTGTCGATTTCATCCAATACGATGCCCTGCTGACCGACGAAGAACGCCTGGTTCGCGACACAACTCGCCAGTTCATCGAGGACAATCTGATTCCCATCATCGAAGAGTGCAACCGCGCGGGCCGTTTCCCGCGCGAACTGGTCAAGCCTATGGCTGACCTAGGTTTCTTCGGCGCGTCGCTCAAAGGCTACGGCTGCGCCGGCATGGGCAACGTGGAATACGGCCTCATGACGCAGGAGCTCGAGCGCGGCGACTCCGGCGTGCGCAGTTTTGTGAGCGTGCAGTCGGGCCTCTGCATGTATCCAATTTACGAGTTCGGTAGCGACGAACAAAAAGAAACATGGCTGCCTCCCATGCAAAAAGGTGAAAAGCTCGGCTGCTTCGGCCTGACTGAGCCTGATTTCGGATCGAATCCCGGCGGCATGCGCACCCGCGCCAAGAAAGTCGGCAACGAATACGTCATCAACGGCGAGAAGATGTGGATCACCTCTGGCACCATCGCCGACGTCGCCGTCATCTGGGCCAAAGTCGAGAACGAGAACGATCGCATCCGCGGATTTCTGGTTGAGACCGACCGCCCCGGCTTCAAGGCCGACGACATTCATGGCAAGTGGTCCTTGCGCGCATCTGTGACTTCGGGACTTTCGCTGCAGGACGTGCACGTGCCGGAAGCGAATCTGCTGCCGAAAAGCGGCGGCCTGAAATCTCCGCTGATGTGCCTGAATCAGGCCCGCTACGGAATCGCATGGGGTGCGCTCGGCGCAGCCATGGCCTGCTACGACTGCGCGTTGCAATATTCGCTGCTGCGCAAGCAATGGCGCGACCAGCCCATCGCTTCGCATCAACTGGTGCAAGACAAGCTCACCTGGATGATCAGCGAAATCACCAAAGCACAGTTGCTGGCGTTGCAAGTCGGCCGCCTGAAAGATGCAGGCAAAGTCGAGCATCAGCATATCTCAATGGCTAAGCGCAACAATGTGTGGATGGCCCTCGAGTGCGCGCGTCTCGCGCGCGACATCCTCGGCGCCAACGGCGTGGCCGACGACTATCCCATCATGCGCCACATGATGAACCTGGAGTCGGTAAAAACTTACGAAGGGACGCACGACGTGCACTCACTGATCATCGGCCAGAGCATCACAGGGATTGACGCGTTCTGACAGTCTTCTCCGATCAAGGGAATGTCTTAACTCCGCCATGGAAGCGGGTTTAGCGGCCCACGTCGTGCCCTAATGGCGAAAAAATACACTGCACGATTAAGAATGCCATTGACAGGTTCGCATTGTGCGAAGTATCATGTTCGCATGATGCGAACCTAATTAGTAATTGGTCGCTGAAGTCTCCGTTAGGCCTTGACGCATCAGGTGTTTCTCTCTCCGCCATGCCCGACAGTCGGGAGGCGCAACCGCAAGTAGTGCCCAAGAACCGTCGTCTGCCCTGAAAGAGACGACATTGCGGAGGAAAACACATGACAGCACCAAGGTCTACGACTGCACAAAGCCGGCCCGCTCCGGCGGAGGGCAGGCACGTAATTAGCCGCAAGAAGCTGAAAGAGGCTGGCGCGCGACGTGGCGATCTTGAGGGTCCGCTCGACGCGTGGTTTCGCATTTGTAAGAAGGCGGCATGGAAAAGTCTAGCGGACGTCCGGCAGACTTTTTCCACCGCGGATGCCGTCGGCAAGTGGACGGTTTTCAACATCAAGGGCAATCAATATCGTTTGATTACCGAAATCAACTATAGGTTTGGCCGCGTCTACATTCGCCACGTTTTGACGCATTCCGAGTACGACCACGGAGGCTGGAAACAATGAGTGCCACTGCAGCGAGATCGGAATACGCTTCCCTGCTCAACAGCACCCTGCCTGCCGTCATTCGCAGCGAAGCGGAGAACGAGCGCCTCATCGCCATGCTCGAAGAACTGGATCGCAAGGGGAACCGTATGAGCAAGGCCGAGCGCCGCATGGCCGAACTGCTGACGTTGCTTATCGAGGATTTCGAGGAGAAGCACTATGCACTCAAGCCCGCCGGCTCCATCGGGGTGCTGCAGGAACTGATGTTGGCGAATAATCTGAAGCAAAAAGATCTGCTGGATGTTTTTGCCACACCCAGCATCGCCTCTGAAGTGCTTAGCGGAAAACGCCGGCTGAACACCGATCATATCCGCAAGCTGAGCCGTCGCTTCAGAGTGTCACCGGAAGTATTTTTCTAGAGCTGAATCCGCCAGCGCCGTCACCCGTATATCTCTTCCAACAACTCATAAGCCCGGCGCAAATGCGGAATCACGCTGCTTCCTCCCACGACGAGCGCCACGTTCAGTGACTCCTCCTGCTCGGCACGGGTCACGCCCAGGCGATAAGCCTGGATCGCATGATAGAAAATGCAGTCTTCGCACCTGAGACACGCCGAGGCTACTAATCCCATCAACTCTTTCGTCTTCGCCGGCAAAGCACCTTCAAGATAAGTGTTGTGATCGATGTTATAGAACCGTTTCACCAAGAAATTGTTGGCCTTATCGATGTTGGCGTTGAGCCGAGCCCGAGCCTCAATAAAGCGACGCGCAGTCTCGCTCTTGTCGGCCACATATTTCTCGGTGAAAAGATAGGTCGGCTCTTTGCGTTCCGAGCGCTCTGGCGCAGAGCGTTCCGCGGGCGCTGGAGGTTGGCTGGTCGTTGTGCTCATGAGCAAAATGTTAGCAGAGGGGATTCCGCGTGGGCGTCATTCTGCTCTACTGAAGGGCGCAATTGAGCTTAATCCCTGCCGCATTCAACGCCACCGAGAACTCACGTGCTTACGCGGTGGGCTTATCTCTGGGCGGTTCCACCGCCAGGAATTCTTCCGCAAAACGCCGCGCATAGTCGTCGAGCAATGTTGGAATTCTCTGCGGATCGGCCGATCGCAGCACCAGTCCGGCATGGTGGTGGCGCTTAATGCGCAAGAACACTTCGGGATCCGCGTAACCCGAAGTATCCGGATCTTCCTGCCGCGCCAAAGAAAGAATCACTCCCGCATATTCTTCCCGCACTGGCGGCAAGTTGTAGCTACTGTCCCCGCCCGCAATTTCAATGCGAGCCCACTCCCGCCACAAATTGAGTCCGGTCGCGGCCTCTACCATCTCATTGATGTAGGCTCCGCCCACGCGCGCCGCACACTCCAGAAAATAAAAGTGTCCGTCGGCATATGCGCGAATAAACTCCGCATGCGAGACTCCACGCAGCAGTCCCAGCGCTGAGAGCAGATTCCGGTTCATCGCCCGCAATGTGGAATCTTCCTCGCCACCGCGCATTACGGTAAAGGTTGTGAAAATTCCTCCGCCCTGCGCGACATTCATTGGAGGCTTGCCGTATTTGCTGACGTTGGCGAATACGACTTCGTTCTCCGATACCACCGAGTCCACGTGATAAACATCGCCGGGAAGAAATTTTTCCAGCAGAAACGAAGACTGCTTGTCGCCCAGCTGCTCGAGCACTGGCCACAATTCTTCTGCAGTCTGGATTTTCTTGATCCCAATGGCAGACGCCTCTTGCCGCGGCTTAAGCACCCACGGGCCAGGCACATGCTCCATGTAATAGCGGATGTCCTCGTGATGAACGATCGGCACGAAATCTGGCACGCGTATCTCACGATCGAGCGCCCGCATGCGCATGGCCAGCTTGTCGCGAAAATACCGCATGGTCGTGAGGCCCATCCCCGGAACGCGCAGATGTTCTCGCAGCGTAGCCGCCGTTTCCATATCGAATTCGTCGAGCGCTACAATGCGATCGATTTTTCGCGTGCGCGCCAGGTGTGAAACCGCCTGCACGATGTCGCCAATGGGTAGATTTTCAGGAAGATAAAAAGTATCGTCGAGACTCTCGCGCGGCCAATCGGCGTCGCGCAATTTTTCCGCAGTCAGCAGAATCACGCTGCAGCCTTGCCGCTTGCATTCCCGCATGAATTCCTGTCCTTTTTCGTAGGTCGTGATGCAGAGGAAAGTCGGGGAGCGCGAGTCAAGCATGGCGATCATTTCGTAGCAGGTCTGCGAGAATATCACGGGGTGAGGCGACCGAGGCGCAATTATTCCATTTCTTCGCGCGTATCAGTTTCTGGTGCGAATCAGTGAAGCGATGCTGCCAGGGACTGCCCGCCGAGATTGAAAAAATCCCCTCTGATAAACTCGCTACTAATGCCGGACGACCGACTACCGCAAAAACCTGGCGCCATGGTGGGCACTGTTGTTCGCCATCGGTGCGATCGGCTGCAACTTCGCATTTTTTGCGAGTCCTCCCTTACAGGGAGGGCTTCCCTGGCTGAGTCTGGTGTTCATCGTCCTCGCATTGATATTTGTAATCGTTGGATTAGGGCGAGCATTTAGCCGGAAACAAGCCTATCGTGGCAAAGCGCTCAGTATTGTCTTGTCCGTTGTCACGCTTCTCGCAGTTGGACCATCAACATTCATCTTCGTGAAGGCCCGTGAACTACCCGGTTCTGCGGCCGCACCGCAAGTTGGCCAGAGGGTTCCAGACTTCACGCTTCCGGATACTTCAGGGAAACCCGTGTCGCTCGACCAACTTCTCGCCGCCAGTTCTGTAGCGCCCGCTCCCAAAGCGGTCTTGCTGATTTTCTATCGCGGCTACTGGTGACCCTTCTGTAACCTCGAGTTACGAGGCATTGAGAAACGCTTGCCCGAGTTCGAGGCGGCCGGGGTCCGGCCTGTGGCGATCAGTGTTGATCCGCCGGAGGTTTCTCGCAATCTCGCCAACAAAGCCGGGTACACCTTCGCTATCCTCTCTGATCCTGACGCTACCGTGATTCGCCAATATCACTTGCTGCATCCGGCAGGCGGACCGGACGGGCACGACATCGCGCGACCGGCAGAGTTTCTGGTCGAGTCCTCCAAGATCGCTCGTTGGACCAACTTCACTGAAGACGTCCGTGTGCGCGCCCGCGCGCAGGAAATGCTGGCCGCCGCCCGACAGTTGCGATGAAGCGCATGGTTTTCGCTCGATCTCAAGATCGGCGGCTTTTGTTCTTGTTAATGTCGTACCCCAAAGGCTATCTTCCCATCTTCCCCGTGATTGCGTTATAGTCTCAACCCGGCGCGCATCCGCCGCATCCTAAGGCGCCGGGAGATCAGAAATGGCTACGCAGACTCGTCCAGAAGGCAAGGCCCGCACTTACGGAGAGAATATTGAGAGCGATCTCGCATCGCGGTTTCTGCGCGTGGTGGAAGTAGCCGCCATCGCTTCGGCTCGCACCATGGGCCAGGGCGAGCGCAAACTCAGCGACCAGGTGGCCACTGAGGCCATGCGCCGAACCATGGAGAGCATTCCCATGCGCGGCACGATCGTCATCGGCGAAGGCGAGCGCGACGAGGCGCCTATGCTCTACATCGGCGAGAAAGTCGGCGCCGAATTTCCCGACGGCAGCGAAGTTCCTGAAGTTGATATCGCCGTCGATCCGCTCGAAGGGACCAACCTGTGTGCTACGGGCGCGCCCGGGGCAATCACTGTCCTGGCTGCATCCGAGCGCGGCGGCCTGCTTCACGCCCCCGACTGCTACATGGAAAAAATTGTCGTCGGCCCATCCTGCAAAGACGCAGTCGATCTCGACGCACCCGTCGCCGACAATTTAAAAAACATTGCCAAGCGTCTGGATCGCGACGTGGAAGACCTGGTCGTGATTGTGCTCGATCGTCCACGTCACGAAAAACTCATCTCCGAGATTCGTGCGGCCGGCGCCCGTATTCGCCTGATCGGCGACGGCGACCTTTCCGCAGGAATCGCCGCAGCCGTCATTGGCACCGGCGTGCACGCGGTCATGGGCTCAGGCGGCGCACCGGAAGGCGTCATCACCGCTGCCGCCATTCGCTGCCTCAATGGATACATGCTCGGCCGACTCGTCGTAAAACCTGATCAGGAAGAGCGGCTGGCGCGCATGGGAATCAAAGACAAGAACCGCATCTATGAAGCGGAAGATCTCGCCCCCGGCAAGCAACTCATTTTCGCCGCTACCGGCGTTACCGATGGCGCGCTGATGAAGGGCGTGCGATTCTTCGGCGAAGGTACACGTACGTCATCAGTCATCCTCACCCTGCGCACCGGCAAGGTGCGCTTCGTGGAAAGCATTCACCTGGAGAAGGGGCCGGATGTGAAGGTGAGGTTCTCCTGACGATCATGTTTAACGAGGTTCTGGAGTGGAGTGCCTTCACGTAATTTACTTCTCGACGGCATAATGCAGCTCAACCACGCCATCAGTGAACTTCGTGGACGAGATGAGCTTTAGCGGTACGGTGCGACGGGTGGGAGCGATCAGTGGAATACCTTCGCCGATAAATATGGGGATCACGTGAATTATGAACTCGTCGATCTCTCGCTCGTCGACAAATGAAGCAATGATGCCGGCGCCACCCATCATCCAGATATTTTTCCCTTTTCTCTTCCGCAGCCGGCTCACGAACGCTTTGATCGGTTCGTTCACGAACTCCACGCCAGGCGGCGCTGTAGCCGGCAGCGGACCTCGTGTGAATACATAATTCTTGACTCTGGTATCGAATTCAGATCCGGGAACGCCTTTCTTTTGAAAGTCGAGCGCCATATCGCACGTCTTCCTGCCCCACAGGATCGTGTCGATCGACTTATAGAACACACCCATGCCGTAATCGCCCTTGGCACGCGGACGGTCGAGCCAGTCGACCGAGCCGTCGCGCCGGGCGATAAAGCCGTCGGCGCTGGTGGCGATGCAGACGATGATTTTTCGCTTGCGAGCCATAGCGGCAGCGCCCCATCGTAAAATGAAACACTCTTAAGATCAATGCTGTCTCGATCGTGTCGTGTCTCCAATGAGCTTCGGTCTGGCGCTTGACAAGGCCCAACTAATCATCTAGACTAATCATCTAGATGAATCGGAGCATTTGATGCGCACCGTGGGTTTGTTTGAAGCCAAGCAAAAACTCTCGGAACTGGTTGAGCGCGCCAGCGAAGGGGAGCAGATCGGAATTACACGGCGGGGAAAACTGGCTGCCGTGATTGTTCCCGCGCGCAGCGAAATCAGCGTTAAGGAAATTTTCGCCGATATCGAGTTAATACGGAAAAGCGTTAACCGATCGAAACGGTTTTCGATAAAAGAACTGATTGAAGAAGGCCGAGTTTGAAGAGATTTGTGCTCGCTGCGTCCGTGAGTCTTGCCTGGTTTCTAGATAGTCCTGTGCCGGACCTTGCGATCCGCGTACGACGAAGTCTGGCGAACGGATCGTCCGCCACCGTACCGCCCTTATGGCGGCTCGAGATCGCCAATGGATTCGCAGTATCCGGACGCCGCGGCGCTCTTGCCGCTTCTTTTGTAGACAGGTGTCTGGCTGATATCGAGGGCCTGATGGCATCTGTCATTGACGAAAGTGCAACAGCAATTTCACTTCGACAGGCACTCTCAATCGCTCGTACCTTTCGGCTGTCCGCCTATGACGCGGTCTACCTGGAGACGGCGCGTAGGGAACTTCTCCCGTTGGCAACGCTTGACCGCGCGTTGGGCGAGGCAGCGCTGAAAGCCGGCATTCAGCTCTTTCGATGAAGGTCTAGACTTTACCATTCCCCCAGATTGCAATACCTCGGAAAACTGTCCTCTATTTCAAATACTCTGAATCTTTCTTCAAGTCCTCGGGGATCGGCGGGAACGGCGGCCATTCCTGTGAGTATCCTTTGAGCAGCGGCGTCGCAACTTCCGCCCGGAGCGTCCCATCATGCACAGCAAACTTGTGCGGATGGCCAGCGGAATAGCCCTCCCACAAGCACACGCTCGCATACGCGCCGTCTTTGCGCAGGATGTAATACGTCATGTCCATGAAGCGCAGTTTGTTCATATCGCCGTTGTAATTGCGCACAATGCGTTTGAGCGCATCCATTCCTGCCTCCAGCGGAGACATGCCGTGACGCATGTTCTCAACAATAGTGTGCGCCCCAGCGACTTTGATGTTCTCTTCCCCAGCGCCAGTCGCGCCCGCCGAGCCTATATCCTGATCGGTGTAACAACCGGCGCCGATGATCGGCGAATCGCCGCAGCGGCCGGGCAGTTTGAACGCCAGTCCGCTGGTTGTTGTGATGCCAGACATTTCGCCTTTCTCATTGAGAACGGAGCAGTGGATGGTACCCGTAGGCGGAAACAGAACGCGCCGCACCGCTGCTAATCGAAACTCCGGCTCGATGCCAAGATCGGCAGCGCGCTCCTGCAATTGCTGAATGCGGTCGCGCCAAACTTCGGCCTGCGGTTTGGTTTCTGTCGCGGGCGGACGCCAGTGCGGATCGGCAATTCCCGGCCCCCACCAGTCGCGGTCAGAATTGAATTGCTTCCACAGCATCCAGATTTTGCGCGAGCGGTCGGTCAGCAGATTCTCGCGTGGAAATCCCATGTCTACCGCGAATCGCTCCGCGCCTTCGCCCACCAGCATGACGTGGCCGGTGTGTTCCATCACCGCCCTACAAACCATGGACACATTCTTGATGTTGCGCACAGCCCCCACCGAACCTGCGCGCCTAGTCGGCCCATGCATGCAGCAAGCGTCCAGTTCGACCACCCCTTCTTCATTGGGCAAACCGCCGAGACCGACCGAATCGTCGTTGGGATCATCCTCCGGCCCCTTCACTACGCGGATGCCGGCCTCGAGCGTGTCGCCTCCGCCTTTAAGAAACGTGTACGCCGCTTCCACGTAGTTGTAGCCGTTGTTCGCGCAGATAATGATCGGCCGCTTCGGCGAACCCGATGGCGAGACCGGCCCCTGCGACCCCTTCTCAGCCTGAGCCTCGGGCATCGCTACCTTCGCACCCACCCCGGCGGCAACCGCTCCCAGCACTGACGTCTTGACGAAATCGCGGCGCGAAAATGTCACAGATCCTCCTGATTCACTGCGCTCCTGGCCAATGCGCTTCTGACAATGCCCGCGAATTAAATATTTCCACCGAGTCAAATCCGTTCGCAGGCGAAGCGGGAAGCATATCACGCGGAGTCTGCAGATTCACATTGTCAACGGTGAAGAAAGGCAGCTAATCACGCGCGCATGGCAAGAGAGTGAGTGACTTTGGCCAGCCGACATCGCCGTAACCCAATTCGACATTCCGGTCCACGCCGCACATATCCTTGAACGAAGCCGCGGCAGCGGGAGATCCCTCGCCCCGCCGGTAAAGACGAGGGGCTTCGGGATGGTCCGCAGCGATATCGAAAGCCGATTCGAACAGTTAACAATTAACTGGGCGTCGTCCCGAACGGAGCCGCTTTTCAGGCGGAGTGAGGGATCTCCCTGAATCGGATTGATGTTCATCCGTCACAGACAATCTCAACGCGTTTCAGCCGGAGGAAGGAATCTGCGCGAGCATGACAACACGCAGAATTTGGCCAACGTCGTTTCAAACACAACCCGAAGCATATTACCGGCTGGCAAATCTTCGCAGCCGGCCCGGGTAGGCAGACCCCGCTTTTGCCAGTTGGTCCGCCCTGGCCGTGGAGATCGGCTGCACATTTTCCGAGCGGAAACGCAGGAGTGCGGCAATATTTCCTACCTTGTCGAATTCCGGATCATCTTTCACATAAAACATCTCAATATCGCGGCGGATGACCCAGGGCAAAATCGCCTCTCCTACATCAACGATTTCCTGCGTAGCTCGTCCACAAGCGGGACACGAACTGACAAGGTGGGCATCGATATGCCCACATGCGGAGCATTCAACGGCATGCGCCTGAAGATTCTCGCTCAGCAAAAGAGTCTGCACTTCTCCTAATTCCAACGAGCGCAACACGCGGCGCAACCCTGAAACACCGCGTCCGTTGCTGCGCGCCTGGCTCAATGCTTGTGCAACCAATTCGCGGCGGCGATCGCTCTGCCAGCGTTCCAGAATTCGTTGCGCGTCGTTACGAATCTCATCGCGGGAAATATGACCGACATCCGCGTGGAAACGACCGATCAACGCCTGACTTACGTACGAGTGCAGTTGAGGCTCGAGCAGTGGGAAGTGAGCGTCCTGGCAGGCGAGAATCCATTTCTCGAACACGGCTTTTTCCAGCAACGCTTTCAAAGTTTCAGCCACATTCTTGAAGTGCTGGCGAACTTCGTCCTCCACGCGGCGCTGGGCGTGGCCTCCGTCATATCCAGCGAAACCATCGCTTCGGCCACGACGAGGCAGCGGATGGAACAAATCTTCACGCTCGGTCAACTCACCCAGGCGCAGGTCGAAAATGCGAGCCCGGTGACGATCCACTAGCACCACTCCCAGCAACGGCGAGGCGCCCAACAGGTATGCAATCGGCTTCAGATGAAAATGACGGTCGACAAAAAGCTGTGTGCCCGGCAAGCCGGCCGGGACATCATATTCGCGCCACAGGTTCTGGGCAGCGCAGGCAAACACCGCTTTGCTATGAGTTCCGTTACTGCGCAATTCGTCGGAGAGGCGCAAGATGCGATCCAGATCGGCGCGCGCGCCATCTTTCTTGCCCTCGCCTTCCACGCCACGAAGGGCTTCCCGGGCCAGGTCCTTAATCAGAATCATGTCCTCTTTATGCGCTTTGTTGCGTGGTGTGGACAGTTGAAAATAAAAACTGACGGCACAGGATTTTTCATCTTGAAATTCAGCCAATTCACGGATCTGTTCGCGGGTAATACTCATGGATGATCCCCCAGAAATTGAAATTAAATTAAGCAGTGCCAGTCCGAGCAAACCGGCCTGTAAACTGCGGGGCCAGTCCTGGCGTTTTGCGTAGATGGTCGCGCGCGATCGAAACGAAGGCGACAACTCTTTCGGCTGAGAGGCCGGTAATGGCCACGATCTCATCCACGCTGAAGCCTTCGATCGCATGCAGAATAAACGCTTCGCGTGGTCCTGAACCAACATCGCGCAGCGCCGATGCGATCAGGCGTAATAACTCATCCGAGGCCAGGATTTGTTCCGGGGTAGCTACGCGTCCATCGGGAATGACGGTTGCCCCCGTCATAGATTCGTCGGGCTGATGAAATTGCAGTTCCGGTTCGTCGCTCGCCCTCACGTTACGCTGACGCGCAGAATCTTCCGGCCGGGCATTTCCGTTGCTCTCGTCGGTGCGCGACAGCTCATCCAAAGCCCGCAGTGCCAATCGATACAACCAAGGTTCCAGCGCTAAGCGCTCCGGTTTTTCCTGGCCATCACCGAGGGCGGCGGCGATGGTTTCATCGATCACTTCTTCCTTCGAAACGCTGTCTGCTGCGATCGACTCTTGCGCCTCGCGGAAATAGATTTCTCTCTCCACAAATCGCTCCAGGCGCGACAAATTTACATTCACGTACGAGCGAATATCTTCACTAGAAATCGTTGGCGGAAAAACCGCAGCCAGCGTTTGTTCAAATGGAACTTCGCGCACCCGCGCGCTCGGCCGCGCACTATCTCCACGCTTTCCTCGCTGCCACTTGTGCGACGCGCGCAAGATATCCTTATGTTTATTCACCTGCAGCAGCAGATCCTCAAATGCACTCTTCACTGCAGCGGCCGCCGTCGTTGCCGAAGCCTGCACTGCCATTTGCCCCGAAGGCAATCGCAGGTTCAACGACACACTTGTGCCTTCGCGCTGCGAAGTCTCTTCCACTAATCCTTTTAAATGTATAAGTTCAGGACGGAAGACCTGCAATCGCTTCTGCAGTTTTTCGATCTGATGTTGAATATCTTTTTCTACGGCGGGGATTTTATGAAGACGGTAGCTGACGTGAACGTTCATAGCGCCTCGGCATTGCTAACGAAGTGCGCAACCAAGTGCTTCTACGCCGATTGTACACCCGGCGGAAAGAAGAATAATCGAGCGTAACCGTACTTGCTAAGTAAGATGGTCTCATTCTGGAAATCGTTGCAGCAAAATAAATCTGCAAAGTGTTCAGAGTTTGCATACTTCAGAATGCGCGGCTATGATCCGGGACCATGACTTTCTATAAACATCTGCCCTTACTTTTGCTCACAGCCATCACTTTTGCACAGGCTCCGTCTTCGAAGGAAGTTGGGAGTGTTTATGGCGACGCGCACGCACTCTATCTTGATGTTCACCAGAACCCAGAACTTTCGGCGCATGAAACACAAACCGCGGCCAAGCTTGCGACGCGACTGCGCGCCGCGGGGTATGACGTGACCGAGCACGTCGGCGGCACAGGAGTAGTCGCCATTCTGAAGAATGGCGACGGACCGGTAATCATGCTTCGCACCGAACTCGATGCGCTTCCGGTGGAAGAAAAAACCGGCCTTGCCTACGCCAGTAAGGTTCACGCCAAAGACGATGCCGGCCACGATGTTCCGGTGATGCACGCCTGCGGGCACGATTTACACATGGCAGCAATCCTAGGCACGGCGGAGATCATGGCTCGCAGCAAAAACACGTGGCACGGAACGCTCATTCTCATTGGCCAACCTGCGGAGGAAACGATTGGCGGCGCCGAAGGAATGATCCGCGATGGTTTGTTTACGCGTTTCCCTAAGCCCGACGTGGCTGTCGCGTTGCACGTGGGCAACGAGTTGCCGGCGGGGATGGTATCCATTACTCCCGGCGTCTACAACACCAATTCAGATTCCGTGCGCATCACCATTTACGGCAAGGGCGGGCATGGCTCAATGCCGCAGAATTCGATCGATCCAATCGTGATCGCGGCGCGGACAATTCTTGCGCTGCAGACCATTGTCTCGCGCGAAGTAAAACCCGGCGAGATGGCGGTAGTGACTGTCGGCTACATTCAGGCCGGGACCAAGAACAACATCATTCCCGACCACGCTGAAATGGGTTTGACAATACGAACGTTTAAGCCCGAAGTGCGTAAGCAGATTCTTGCCGCCATCACGCGAATCGCCAAGGCAGAAGCCGCCGCAGCCGGCGCGCCACAAGAGCCTCTCGTTGAACGATACGAAGGCACTGACCTGGTCTACAACAATCCTGCATTGGCCGGGCGCCTCAGAGTTCCTCTGGAAGCTGCCCTAGGAAAAGGCAACGTTGTGATCGCCGAGCCGATCACTCCCTCAGAAGATTTTTCTTACTTCATCGAACAGGGTGTTCCCGGTTTCTATTTCAGCCTTGGAGGAGCGGACCCTGAAAAATTCGCTGAGGCGAAAGCCTCCGGCACGCACCTGCCATCGAATCACTCGCCGCTATTTGCGCCGGACGTCGATCCCGCGCTGCACGCGGGGATCATTGCCGAAGTTGCCGTGCTGCGGAACCTGCTGAATTCGTCGGCAGAGGAGCTGCAGAACTTAACGGTGGAATCCTCTCACTGAATCTTCCCGCCGTGTCATCCTGAGCAACGCGAAGGACCTATGCAGTATGCCGAGGTGGGAATGATAAGTAGCGAGTTGCACAGGTCCTTCGCTTGCCGGCGTTCGCTTTCGCTCGCGCCGGACAGCGCTCAGGATGACAAGAATCTGGATGTAGGGGGGAACTCCCGACTGCTACACCGCAACCGTAACTGACGTCTCGGTCCGCGTCACAGGCCGGTAAAGTGTGTCGCGCTCGATCGGTTCGCGCCCGGCGGCGCGAATCAATCGCTCCAGCTCTTCGCGACGCATGCCTTGCGGGGTCGTCGCTCCAGCATCGTGATAAATCTTCTCTTCGATCACCGTGCCGTCCATATCGTCTGCGCCGAAGCGCAGCGAGATCTGCGCGATTTTCGCGGTCATCATCTGCCAATACGATTTGATGTGCGGGAAGTTGTCGAGCAGCAGCCGGCTCACCGCAATCTGCTTGATGTCGAGCATGCCCGTAGTTTTTGGCAGGTGCTGCAACGGCGTGTTATCGGGATGGAAGGCCAGCGGAATGAATGTCTGAAAACCGCCAGTCTCGTCCTGCAGCGCGCGCAGCTTTAACAGATGGTCGACGCGGTCCTCATCATTTTCCACGTGCCCATAGAGCATCGTCGCATTCGACTTCAATCCAATCTGGTGGGCCACCCTGGCAGTCTCAAGCCACTGCCCGCCATCAATTTTGTGATCGCAGATAATATGGCGCACGCGGTCGGCGAAGATCTCCGCTCCGCCCCCTGGCAGCGAATCCACGCCTGAAGCTTTCAATTGTTCCAGCGTCTCGCGTATCGACAACTTGGCCCGCTTCGACAGATACGCGACCTCGACCATCGTAAAGGCCTTCAGGTGCACCGCCGGAAAGCGCTGCTTCAGACCTGAACACAAGTCCAGGAAATATTGAAACGGCAAGTCGGGATGCAATCCGCCCACAATGTGAAACTCCGTGACGGCCTCGGAATATCCCGATGCGGCTGTCTCGAAAGCTTCCTCAAGCGCCATGGTGTAGGCGCCGGGCGTATCTTTCTTGCGTCCAAAGGCGCACAGCCGGCACGCCGCCACACAAACATTCGTCGGATTGATGTGGCGGTTGACGTTGAAGTATGTCTTATCGCCGTGCATGCGTTCGCGCATGGAATTGGCCATCCAGCCCACCGCAAGAATGTCCCCGGTGCGGTACAGGGCGAGTGCGTCGTCGGCATCGAGCCGCTCGCCCGCCACGACCTTTTCCATGAGGGGCGCTAGGCGCCGGTCGTCAGTCTGAAAAGCGTGAGATGAGCGTGCACTAGACATCCTTTTGATAATATCGCAGGACCGCGCTAAAGGCCACGATCCACAAGGAAA
>Ga0182024_10003780_pt1 | contig 35519 bp, 28 predicted proteins | sample P32metaG_FD_120480 | JGI IMG/M metagenome (GOLD analysis project Ga0182024, IMG submission 120480) | Permafrost microbial communities from Stordalen Mire, Sweden - P3-2 metaG (Illumina Assembly) | ecosystem: Environmental > Terrestrial > Soil > Wetlands > Permafrost | place: Sweden: Stordalen...
AATTGATCCAGGCGCTGGCCTGCATGGTCCGCCTCAACGCAGATAAGAATCGGAAACGTTTCCGTCATTCGGAGGGAAGGATACTACAGCCGATTTGAAGGGGCGCTGATCACCAGCCGCCATTTTTGCCCGATAGGGTCAGGCGCAAAAGCTGAGAGATTTGTACGCTAGTGGACAGACAAAAGAACGCTCCCATTTAATGCTTTTCTCAACGCAGTCCCCGGAAGGCTTAGGATGCGCGCCAATCTTTTGTCTGCGGTTCAAGTTCCCATTTGCTCAATCTGCAATTTGCCGGTCTCATTAGATAATGCGAAAAAGGGATGAAGACGGCAATGCCATTCACGAAGATTGTTACTTGATGAGACTCGGTGTGGCGCCCACGCCCGACGCTATCAATATATCCCGCAAAAAGCCTGCACCAAATCCTCAGCGCAAGGGATTTTGGGGGCACAGATCGGTGCGGGTGTCCTGCCGCTTCGTCGACCTCCCAGCCACATACCATTTTCACCGTATTCCCAGGCACCTTGTCGAGCGTTAATTTGCTCACCTAACCCCCCAAACTAATCGCTGATGTTAGGGAGTTGATATGAAAGACATGCAAGCCGACTCTGGCCCCTTCAGCAATGGGAAGAAGCGCTGTTCGAAGTCGACGTTCAAGAAATGCCTCGGCGTATCAAAATGGCCAAACACGCGATTCGCGATCGCCTGGAAGATATAAACTGCATGAAAAATAATCAGAACTTTCAGTCGGGAGAGTTGGCCGCCCTGCGTAACGCGCATCGCGCGCCAAGAGCGCTGGAAGAAATTTACTTTAACGAAAGTGTCGGTAAGATGATCGCGTGAATTGCGGCCGCTAGCCGCGTATCCCTGAAGGGTTCATTCGAGAGCGCAATCATCTCGCGCGGCCGGTCCACCACAAAACCTTCCCCACGATCCGCCAGTCCGAGCCGGCGGTTATAGAAACTGCTTCGTACTCCCGCCGATCGGAAACGAGCGCGTCCATGTGATCGAAGCGAATCAGCCGTGAGACCAGCAATCCTTGTTCCCGGTGCCAGGCTACGACGATCTGTCCTACCAGATTATCGTTTTCTGTCGACGATGTATCGACCGCAACAATGTAACCATCCAGGATCAGCGGAGACATGGAATTCCCCTTCACTCGAAGACACACCGTAGGCACGGGATTGGGACACCAATCTTCTGGGGCGGCCAATACGGACTCGGCCGAGATGTCGGTAAGATCCGTGGTATCGCCCTGAGATCCGGGCGTTCCGGCGTGCACCGGCAGAAGCGGAATCGCAACGAGGTCGGCCTGCGCAAGCGAATGGCTTTTCTTGCTGCCCGCCTTGGCGAACTGGACGTCAAAAATTCGATTTTCAGCGAAGCGGCGATTCGCCTCAGGCAACACACGAGTCACGTCAGAAAGACGCAGGCCGGCTCGCTTCCAGAAAAACCAGCACAAGGGCGCATCAGCGAGATTTCCTAAACGGATGTAAGTCTCGCCGGTGGGTTCCGCAACGCCTCGCTCCCAGCGCGAAACCGCCATAGCCGAGACTCCTAAGCGACTGCCGAAGCCTTCCTGGCTCAGCTTGCGAGTCTGGCGCATGTCTTCAATTTTGCGCGCCCACTCGGGAACAGTAATTTCGGATTTTCGACGCACAGCGTGTCACCACAAGAGAATTTAGGGCGCGGGACCCCATGCGGTCGCGGGGAGAAATCCGAACACCCCCTAAAATGATCGTACGCTTCCGTACTCGTCCTGTCTGTCTCAAATCGCTCGGCGCTACCGTAACAATCGGAGCTAGTATTAGGAGTTACCTATCAAGTTTGGGCGGCGCAGGAGCCTCGTGGCGAAAACTCTAATGGAATTCACCGAAAAGTTTACCGCAAAACCCCCTTCCAAGGGCGTTGATCCGCGTTCCGTACAGAACGAGATTTTGCTGTCGCTCCCGGCAAAAGAATGTGCGTCCCTGCTCAGCGAATTGGAATTCCTGCCAATGAATGCCTACGACCTGCTCAACGAAATGGGAAAAACAATCGAGTTCTGCTATTTCATGAACAGCGGGATGACCTCCATCCTGACGGTAATGGGTGATGGCAAAGGAGTTGAAGTCGGTCTGACCGGCAAAGAAGGATTTGTCGGACTGCCCGTCATCGTCGGTCTAAGAACCAGCTCGACCCGTGCCGTGGTGCAGATCACGGGAAGCGCATTCCGGTTGAGCACGGCAAAGCTCATTGAAGCTCTGACGAAGTGCCCACAACTGGCAAAAAGGCTCAATCGTTACTCCCAGGAATTGGCCATGCAGGCTACGCAGGTTGCGGCCTGCAACCGCCTACACAGCGTGGAAGAACGACTGGCCCGATGGCTCTTAATGAGCCAGGACCGCGTGGGCGGAGAAGTTGTACCTTTGACCCAGGAGTTTCTTTCCCACATGTTAGGAACGCGCCGGGCCAGCGTGACCGTAGCCGCGGGTGTGCTGCAGAAGGCAGGCCTGATCAAATACGCACGAGGTTCTGTCACGATCGCGAACCGAAGCGCTTTAGAAGATGCAGCCTGTGAGTGTTACGCCATTCTCACTCGCCAGTCCCAAAACTGGTGCAGTGAAGCACAAGCATAGTTGCACCCATTACGCTCTACCGCCGCATTTGACCCGCCACTTCTGGCTCGTCGGCCTCCAAACTGCTCGGGCTAGTTGTTCGGCCGCCGATGTATTCTTGTCTTAATGAAGAACTCGGATGCGTATCAGCGTGGGATCCGCCTCTTCAATGCCCGCCAGTTTTATGACGCGCACGAGGTTTGGGAAGACGCATGGCGTGAGTCGGAAGGAATAGAAAAAAGATTTCTGCAAGGGTTGATCCAGACAGCGGTCGCCTTTCATCATTATTCGACAGGCAATGCAGTCGGCTCGGCCTCGCTCATGGAACGAGCTCGCAAAAACTTGGCGGCGTGTCCGGAGGAATTTGGCGGAATCCGGGTGAGTGAATTACTGGACTCCCTGGCACAGTGGCGGATCTCGCGTTCGCGCTGCGAGACTACCCTGCAGCATCCATCACTCGTAACCGTGGATTGAAATTCGATTCGCGCCTACTCGTGGCGGGTGACGCGGATCCACTCTTCCATCTGATCGAGATACTCTGCCAGGGCGCAACGGCCGGCTGGAGTCAGCCGATATTCCGTGCGCGGCATGCGGCCTTCAAAAAATTTCACGCAGGAAATATACTGCGCTTCCTCGAGCTTCCGGGCGTGCACGCTGAGATTGCCATCGGTAGTTTTGAGCACGCGCTTCAGATCGTTGAAACTAAGCGAATCGTTGGTAGCCAGCGCGCTCACGATGCCCAGCCGTATACGTTCGTGAATCAGACGATCGAGTTCGGGGAGTTCAGCAGCGCGAGGCTCCGTACGTTCGCGACCTTGATCTCGACTTCTTTCCCTCGGGTGCGTCTCGGGCTTTGTCTTGTTGCGGGAGGGAAGCGCTCTAGCCACCATGCCTCCTGGCAATAAGCATACCGAAGACGATGTGCAGACCGCCGAATCCCGCGGCGAGAAACCAATTACCCCAGGCGCCAGGACCAAGCACGGCTAAACCGCCAAGTACCATGAAGCACAACCCCATGACGGGAACGATGGGAACGGAAAACGCGCCCCCGGTAATGATTCCCGCACCGTAAAGCAGCAGCCACACGGCCGGCAGAGCGGATATCAGGCCAGCGCGGAACAGAAGAAAAGTAAGGAATGCCCCGGCGAAGAGAGGGGGTGCGAGTCCCAGCGCGACCTTGCGCGCGGGGCCGGAAAATAGGGGCAGTCCGCGACGGTTCGCCTTCCAGCTACACGCAAGCAACCCGATCGCCGCCGCAAGAAGCCCCTCGGCCAACCAGACGCGCAGCCACGCAAACGACGAAACCTGGTGCGCGGCCAGTCCTGCTGCGCCTGCGGCCGTAACGCCGAGAAGCACCTGTCCCCAACCGGAAACGGCAGTAAAAGCCGCGGAGCGCTCCATGGTGTCGCGAATAAAGCGCAAATTCTCGATTACCTCGGGGGTAGTGCGCACCGGCACGGGCGGAACGAAGTCCTGCTGCGCGGAACGATGAAATCGTCGCGTGCGGTGCGTCCGTGGCTCGAACATCTCGAGATACTACGGGCGCGGTGCCTTTGTGTCAAGTACTTTGTGGTGCAAAGAGGCGAGTTGTTCTGCTGCAGAGATCGAGCGGTGCGGAAGGCGAAGCATCCTATAAACTACAGTCTTTCTCGGCTCGGCAAAACTTCGTCTGCCAATAAAATCACCGCAAGTCAATCTGGTGGCATTACGATTCTAATCGTCACTTAACGACCGTTTTGGAGGACGTGTGTTGGATTTGGGTAAACTTCTGGTCGTCGTCGGAGTCGTTCTCCTGGTAGCAGGAGTTGCGCTGATCATTCTCGGACGAACGAACCTGCCTGTGGGACGATTGCCCGGAGATATTATTTACCGCGGCAAGAATGCGACGTTTTATTTTCCCCTGGCGACTTCACTGCTGGTGAGCCTGCTGCTTTCCGTCGTTCTTTACGTCATTGGGCGCTGGAGAAGATAATCATGTGCGCTGGGTGAGCGGGAAGATGATTGACTTCGGCATCTCCAACCGTTAGATTCTTCGCACTGTAATTTTTTGTTCTTTGCCATCTCGTTCGGAACGCGCGTCTTCGCCGCTCGGCGAAGACAGGGAAGCGGGTGCAAATCCCGCGCTGCCGCGCAACTGTAAGCGAGGAAATTGCCCTCGGCCACTGGGAGAAATCCCGGGAAGACCGCGGGCGCAACTGAGTGGTGTGGCCATAACGGCCTGACCATTCTTACTCGCAAAGCCAGGAGACCGGCGCGATCCGTCTACTTCAACCTCTTTCGCGTGCAAAGGAGGACGTATGCGTGTTTTAGCGGTCTTTTCTCTTGGTTTGGTTCTTTCTGCGGCGGCTTTAGCTGCCGATCTCAGAATTAAAGTTCTTGATCCGCAATCTGCGGCCGTCGCCGGCGCGCAGGTGTCGCTGCTCTGTGCAGGCGGCGAAATGAAGGACCTTGTCGCGACGCGAAATACTGCCGCCGATGGTTCGGCGATGTTCAACGTCAACACAAAGACACCGTGTCAGATTGAGGTTCTCGCTCCAGGCTTCGCCGCCGAAACGGTCAACATTTCATCGCAGATGGAGATTACTGTCACTCTTCACCTCGCCGTCGCCGCGGAAACCGTAGTCGTGAGCGCGACTCGCACTCCCGTCGTTGGCGAAGCGGCCGGTGCGGACGCTGACACCCTTACTGGCGAGCAACTCACTACCATGCGACCCATCGCCGCCAACGACGCGATGCGTTTTCTTCCCGGCGCAGTCATCAATACCGCCGGCCAACATGGAGGCCTGGCTTCCCTATTCGTGCGCGGCGGCGAATCGAACTACAACAAGGTAATCGTCGATGGCGTCACCATCAACGAACCCGGCGGCACGTTCGATTTCGGAACTCTCTCGCTTGCGCAGGGTGATCGTATGGAGTTCGTTCGCGGTGCGCAGAGCACACTGTATGGATCGGATGCAATGACGAGCGTCGTCCAGGTTTGGACTCGCGCCGGCAGCACGAGAACCCCCGAATTGCTCTTGGGCGCTGACGGTGGAAATCTCGAAACCGCCAGCGGCCATGCTTCGCTGGCAGGAGCGCGCGGAATTTTCGATTACAACGTTTTCGGCGATCAGTTCAACACGAACGGATCCGGTGTGAACGATGCATATTCCGACTCGCTGGAAGGAGCAAATGTGGGCGCAAGGCTTAGCGATTCGGTTTCGCTGCGCGCGAATTTCCGCCACGCCAACAACCATAGCGGCAACCCAGGCGAATGGGACTTTAATGGGTACGTGCCGTTAGTACCGGCAATTGGCCCTTCGGCGCCTTTAGTGCCGTTGCAACCGAATCCGACTGCGGCCTCGCAGCTGAACAGTTTGCTGGGCAGCGTGCAGCTGACCATCGCCGCGCCGCATGGATGGCAGCACCGCCTCACGGGATTCGACTACCTGTATCGCTACAACGACTTTGATTCCGGCGACGCGGCGCGCGTCAACACAGCCGACGATCCAATCGATTACCCTTCTCAAGAAGTTGACCACATCAACCGCGCCGGATTCGAATATCAGGGCGACTATTCCGAGAAAAGCTGGGCGCACACCACCTTCGGCTATCGCGTCGAGAACGAGAACGGTTTTGTCGGAGACGTTGATTACGGTCCGCAAAACCATGGGCAGAGGCTGAATCAGGACACCTATGCGCAACAAGAGCTGACCGTGGGCCGGATCGGAATCATCGCCGGAGGACGATTTATCCATGACAGCGCATTTGGAAACACGGGCGTGCCGCGAGTTGCTTTGACGTTCCTGGCCAGGCGGGGAAAAGAAAAGTTTTCCGGCACTCGACTGCGATTTTCCTATGCCACCGGATTCAAAGAGCCACGTCTGGAAGAAACCTTCAATGGGATTCCTGCGGATCCGTACGACATTCCGAATCCAGGTTTGAAGCCGGAGCGAGTACGCGCTTTCGAAGCCGGCTTCCAGCAGGATTTCTTCAGCAATAAATATGAACTGACCGGCACTTACTTCAACAATCTTTTCCGCGATCAGATCAACTACGTAACTGTGAACATTCCTCCCAATTATCCGGGAGAGTACGTAAATGTGAACCAGGCCTTTGCCCAGGGTGCCGAATTCGTCTTACGGGCAAAGCTGCGCTCGCGGCTTCTGCTGAATGCTGCCTACACTTACACGTCTTCGGAATATCTCGACAATCCCGCGCCCTATGATCCGGTCTACAACCCAGGGCAGCCTCTGCTAAGGCGGCCCAAACATTCCGCCACGGAATTGCTCTCCTACCTTGGCAATCGTTGGGGTGCAAATCTGAGCGGAAGTTTTGTGGGGCGCCGCGCCGATTCAGACTTCGACGGATTCGGCATCAATCACGCGGCAGGGTACGTGCGCGTTGATCTTGGAGGATGGTATGCCGTGAATCGTCGCGTCACTGCATATCTGAACGTCGAGAACGCTCTCGATGCGAAGTACAACGAAGTAGTCGGGTATCCTGCTTTGCCGATCAACTTCCGTGCGGGAGTCAGATTTAGGATTGGCGGGGAATAACCGAAAGGTTATTCGGCCGCAGGCACAGGCCCGCATCCTTGCGTCATGAAAATGCGAAACACATAAGGGCAGTTTTGCGTTCGCGTCCACCGCGCTCTACTTCGCTGCTTACATAAATTACAAGAACGCCCGCCAGAATTCTCCGCCGTGTCGAACTCTCCTTGAATTGGTTGCACCGAATCTCTCCCTCGCGACGGTTCCGTCTGGATTCAGGTGTTCACCTTAGAACCTGAGTAACCTACAGCATCCTCCTCCCGCCCTTCCGTAATCTACCCTATTGACATTTATTAAATTACTTTGTCCTCAGTTGAACCCAAAACCATTTTCCAGGAAGGAATACCATGAAATCCCCCCGGGACTTTTTGGCGCTCCATATGTGTGAAAAATACGCGATCCAAAGCAAGAAAAGGGAAAGTGCGAAGAGCGCATCCTTAGCGAAAATATTTAGATACCCACTTATTCTAGGGTTGTTAGCCCTGGCAGTAAGTTTGCCATTGGCGACGAGTGCTTTCGGCCAGACCCGGCAAACGATCGCCTGTCCCGCTGGACATGGCTATTGGGACATTTTGAGCGTAATGATGATGGACCCAGGCTTGGCGTCCCGCTACCACATGGAAGGCCTCACCAACGGCCGTCCATCCGCTTACATCTATACGATGTGGGATCCGAGCCAGTCCAAAATCTACTACACCAAAAATCCCCAAGGTAATCCCTGGGACATCAATCTTTACGATTCGAATTTCATCTATCAGTGGGTCACCGAACTGGACGATTACAACGGTGTTAACCATTGGAACGATCCGAGGAGCTGCCGGAAATTTAACAACGGTCAGGAAAAGAGTACATCGGACTACTCCATGCGCTGGGCCGCGCGCTGCGCAGCTCCGGGCGGTGAGAATAGCGCGTTCTGGAATTCTAAGCCATCGAGCAGTGCTGTCAGCACAAAGTACTACACCTACGTAGATCAGGTGCAACAGACGCTGGTTCAGAATCTCGAGTATTCTTTGCTGGAATTAAAACCGACCGGCACGATCGCCATTACCGATCACCGTGCCAATCCGCCGCGGTCCTTTTCCATTACAACGGTGCCGCTGCAATACAACTACAGCTGTAGCGTCGAGGGGAACAACAACTCGTGTAAGTTTCGCGAAGTTTTTGAGTACGGCGTGGATACAGACGCGAATCCCGTGGACCACGTCAAGCACACCTATGGCTGGGTTCGGTGGCGCTACTACATTAATTCGACGGAGGGCAACGCAGACAGGGACGCTGACTGGGTGCTCAACAATACCTCAACCACAGACCACTTGATGCCGGGACAGCTCACTCCCAACTTTGAATGTTTCTGAACCGCGTGGGAAATTTGCTCTAGCGGATCCGCATCCACAAAACCGTCTTAGCTCCCCAGGCTAATCTGCATTCATCTCGATTTGCCTGGGGGGTAAGGCGGGCACATCTGGGTGCTGCGCGTCCCGCCATATCACAGCAAAACACTCGCCCTCACTTTGAGAGTGCCAGGTCGTTCCGTCCTGATATTTCGCCGAGGTCGCTCAATCCAAACGCTCGCCGGGTTCTCACACATCAATTATCCCACCCAGCGGGTGTTCTGTAATTTTCGTGGATTCCGAGCAATACCGAGGAAAACGGACTTCTTCAGTGACCAGCTCTGCCCCGCACGGTGAGCTCGGCCTCCGTTGACACATCCGACAAGGTGATGTGGAGAGCATGCTGCTTCGCATCGTACAAGGTTCTCAACGGATACGTGCTGCTGGAAAATTTTGCCTCCGCGTGTGCAGACGGCCAGTCATAAATCACTACTTCGACGAACTTCCACCAGGGCGTGAATGAACCTTCGCGCGGGTGGAACTTCAGGGTCATCACGTTCTTTTCGGAGTCGCAAGAAAACGTCTGCCGTAAATACTCGCCATGCTGATAGCGGAAAGAGTGGCCGTCGTCGAAATAGATTGAACCGCCGCAGTGCGAGCCGGGGTAGACGCGAAGTTCCAGGGGACCGCTGGGAGTTTCGTCGGTGTTTTGGATCAAAGGCTGTAGTGGCAGGATGCTCCCGCCGCGAACATAGACCGGCATGGTATCAAGCGAGGGATGGATTTCGCGAGGCATTGGAAGGCTCGCATCGCCGGCTTTACCGACGACATCTACGATCGAAGGCGGTTGTGGTGAGGGAGCCTCTTTGAGGCCAGTCCAGAAGTCGTACCACTCATGATCTTTCGGAAACGAGACTGCATAGCCGTCGAGCATTTCAGCGAACGGCGGTGGGGCAATGAGCAGGCTGGGGCCAAGGAGAAATTCAGTATCGAGATGATCGAAGCCGCCGGAAGACGGGGCAAAAATTCCGGGGAACTCGAGAAATATGGGGCGCATGATGGGAAGACCAGTGCGCGAGGATTCGTCGGCGAGGGAGTAGATGTAGGGCAAGAGCCGATAGCGGGTTTCGATGTAGCGGCGGCGAATGGCTTCCTGCTCGGGACCGTTGTTCCAGACTTCGTGGGGCAGCGAGCCTTTGGTGGCGTGATCGCGGAAGAACGGCGAGAACGCGGCCTGCTCGACCCAGCGCGTCAGCAGTGCGGGAGATGGGGAACCGTTGAATCCGCCAACATCTGCGCCGACAAAAGAGATGCCGCTCACGCCGAGATTGAGAACCATTTGCGTAGCGAGACGAAGATGGTTCCAGGTCGCGGAATTGTCCCCGGTCCAGGTAAATCCGTAACGCTGGCCTCCGGCGTAGGTCGCGCGGGTGAGAACAAAGGGGCGCTCGTCCGGCCGCAGTTTGAGCAGGCCATCGAAAGTAGCACGGGCATTTTCGAGTCCGACGACGTTGTGAATCTCAGCGTGGGTCGCGTTGCGGGCAGTAAATCCTGGTTCTTCGATTCGATGCACGGTGTTCAGCGGCATGGTCTTGCCGGGGCCGTCAAAGACTGAGGGCTCGTTCATGTCGTTCCAGAATCCGGCCACGCCATCCTGGACGAACTCATGGTACAGGCCGCCCCACCATTCGCGCGTCTGAGCGCGGGTGAAGTCGGGAAATACCGCGGGACCGGGCCAGACGATGCCGACGAACTCCGAACCGTCAGGATTTTTCACGAATTGGTCGCTGGCATGGCCGGAATCGTAAGGCGCGTAGTTCTGGTTCGGAACATGCGCGATGTGCAGGTCGGTGATGTTGACCAAATGAAAATGTTGCTTGCGCAGATCGGAGACGAGTCCGGGAAAGTTCGGAAAGGTGTTTGAATTTATAGTGAATGGGCGATTCTTGTACTGATAGTCGATGTCGAGGTAGACCACGTCGGAAGGAATCTTGTCAGTGCGCAGACGAGCGGCAATCTGCCGCAACTGCGATTCCGGAGTGTAGCTATAACGCGATTGCTGAAAGCCGAGCGCCCACAGCGGGGGCAGCGGAGGTGTTCCGGTGAGGTAAGCATAGCTTTCGACCACTTGCTTGGGCGTGGGCCCGTAGAGGAAGTAGTAGTCGAGCGGGCCGCCTTCAGCGCCGAAGGAATACGCGTCGCGCGCTTGTTTGCCGAAGTCAAACCAGGTGCGCCAAGTGTTGTCGAGGAAGATTCCGTAGCTGCGCGTGTCGTTAATAGCAAGAAAAAAGGGAATGCTTTTGTAGAGAGGATCGACCGATTCCTGCGGGCCGATGTCGGTGTTCCAGAGCGTGTAGGCCTGATTGCGGCGGTCGAAGGAACCGGTTTTGTCACCCAGGCCAAAAAAGTGCTCGTCATCGGGCATTTGCTGGGTAACAGAAAATCCACCGAGTTGAAATTTGACTGACCGTCCCCTGGCATCGGCGCAGACGATGTGGCCGGCGAGATCGAGAATGACGACGCGGAGCGGATCGCGTTCCACACGAACCTCGAGCGCGGCGGTACGGAAGCCCACGGCCGAGGAGTCCTGCATTGGCGTCACGTCGATGGACTTGCCGCGCGGGCCGGCCAGGACCGCCCAGGAAGCGTCTTCTGGCAAGTTGCGATCGGCGGAAATCCTCACACGAACGATATCGTCGCGAAGCGCAGTGATGCGTACGGACGCCGGGCCCGCTTGCAGTTCAATGCCATCGTGGAGCGGATGGGAATCGGTTACGGCTTCCAGTGTAAGGCCAGGTTGCGAATTGGCGTCAGTCTGCGCGGTCGCATCGGCCGAACTTATGGCGGCGAATGCCAGCGCGAAGAGCAGCAACAGAAATCGCGGACGGGAAACTGGCATCAGGGACTCTTTCGGAAGGAATTTGTTGAGCATCGGCCACATCATACTAACTCCAACGCGAGCAACTCGATAACTTCGTCGGCGCAAAGTGCAGGAGTTTCCCATGACGATGGAGAACAGACGAGGCTGCGCGACGAAGACTTAACTTCGCAACAGTGGTCGTGTTAAGCAGGTGGGACCGCCACTGCCGTTGATGCAGATTTCGCTGCCGGGAAAGGTGCGAACGTCGAAACCGGCATTGCGTAGGCGGGTATTCGTTTTGCGATTTTCTTCGATTGCCAGCAGTCGTTTTTCGCCGAGCGCGAGAACGTTGCAGGCAAGCGTATCGCGCTCGGAATCGTCGATCGGAATGAAGTTGTAACCGCGCGACTTCAGCAGTTCCACTGTTTCGACTGCCAACCATGGGAGATCGACGAGTGCAGTTTGTTCGTCGAGCAAGCTGATCAGCGACATCAGATGCAGACACGCCGACGGACCGGGACCGTACGGCAGTGGCGCCGATGAGACCTCGACTCCGTTTGGCGCGAGCAAAGCGCGCATTTGCGCGAGGCCGGCTGCATTGGTGCGATAGCCATGACCAATGAGCAGAGTCTTTGAGTCGAGCCAGAGAATGTCCCCAGCCTCGGTGGTTCCCGGCGGCGTGATCGTGCCGAAGGTTGGAATGCCTTGCGCTTCGCATGATGAGCCGTGATGATGAGCCTCTGCAACTCGGTTTGTTTTGCCGGGATGCATGAGGATCAAGCCGAAATCGGTGGGCAGCGAAGCATCGTGGGCGTAGACGCCATCGAGGGAAAGATCATCATCCGCGGGCAGTTCGATCACTTCCGCGCCCACGGCTTTGAGTTCGTTCGTCAGCACAGTGTGTTGTGATTGCGCCTCTTTGAATATGGGTTCGTGATGAAAGCCAAGTTCGCGCCAGGCGGAGAGGCGTTTTGGTTGGTTCCATCCTGCCGTTTGAGGCGAGCACACCAGCACGCACCGTAATGGACCGACCATGGAGTGGCCGTTGAAAACGACAGCGGTTTGGGAAGATGTGGGCAGTGATGCCTCCCTCGATGTCAATCAGAAGCTTGCATGATTTTAAAATAGAGGTGACGTAATGCAGAAATGTCGAGGAGCGGTTTTTCACCCCGCCGGGGATTGGTTGGTCTTTTAGCGTGTTCCCACAGCTTGCGCCGTGGGCTGCATTCTTACGCCGCTTGGCGGCTGTGCTCGGGCCCCATTCGATTTTCAGGCAGACCCGATATCTAGTCCGAGACAGAGAACGAGACCTGGGCGTCTTCGGGTGGCATGAGGTCGCGTACGCTGTTCGAGTCTTTTTGTTTATTGTGAGCGCTGCGCTTGTGGAGCCACTGCTTCAAATGCTTGCGGGCTGCGCCTGTGAGCTTGGTAAAGAAAAGTCCGGCCCGCCCTTGATCGCTGGCCCACATCACGTCGGCTTGTCCCTGTAGAGTGAAATCAGTCCCCGGCAGAACGCAGCGAAAAGCCAGATTCGAAGTCACAGGAACGGGTTCGGTGGCCTGCACGGCGAGGCCATGCTCGCCGATATCAATGCTGACCGCCGGCAGCGTTCCGCTCTTGAGGTCCAGGTAGACGAGCGTTTTCACTTCGTAGCGACTGGACTTCCGTCGATTCGATTTCGGCGCTTTTTTTTCGGTTAATAAGGCGTCTTTCAATTGGTCCGCTTCAATCGGGCGGTAAAGAATCCGGCTGGCACCAGACTGAAACGCCTGGCCAGTGCCTGGCCACGCCCGGCTGGCAACCGCCAGCAGCGCAGGCTTTTGGCCGGCAGGCAACAGAGCGGCCATGCTGATCACCTCTTTGGCACCCTGTAGATCAAAGTCCACGATGAGCGTGGAGCAGCGGCCGGCCATCACCGATTCCAGGGCCTCTTGACCTGACGCGCAATTCACCAGATCGATCGCCATATCTTCGAGCGTCGACTGCAAGGTTTGAAGAGATCGTTTGTCTTCACACAGGACAGCGGCAGATGAGCGCATGAGTTACAAACTACGGGTACCGGCGAGATGGGTAAATGTCACAGTGGTAATCCGCGAATGGGTTACTGAAGCACTCTACAAACGACGGAAGATACTGAGGTTTGCAGGGCTGCAGGGCAGGCCTCGGCTGCCGGGCGCTGTTATAATCGATAATTGCGCTCATGACTACGAAGCGACTGATACGATCCACAACAGTTTTATCGGTTCGCCGCAATGGCAAAGTCGTTCTGGCCGGCGACGGGCAAGTCACGCTGGGTGAGTCGGTAATCAAGCACTCCGCCAAGAAGATCCGCCGCCTGTACAACGACAAGATTGTGGCCGGATTTGCGGGATCGACAGCGGATGCGTTCACGCTCTTCAGCCGGTTCGAGGCAAAACTGGAGCAATATCACGGCAACTTGGGGCGAGCTGCGGTGGAACTGGCGCGGGACTGGCGCACCGACAAGTTTCTGCGGCATTTGGAAGCTCTGCTGCTCGTATCGGACAAAGAGCAAACTTATTTACTGAGCGGGCAGGGAGATGTGATCGAGCCTGACGGTGCGGTCGCGGCCATTGGCAGTGGTGGACCTTACGCGCAGGCTGCGGCGCAAGCGCTGGCAGAGCATACCGAACTCTCGGCTCACCAGATTGCCGAAGAAGCCATGAAGATTGCCGGCAAGATGTGCATCTATACCAATGACAAGGTAACGATTGAGGAACTGTAGTTCTCAGTCCTCGGTTCTCAGTTCTCAGCAAAACATGGCTGACTGCGAACTGCGAACTGCGAACTGAGAACTGAATTATGGCCATTTATCTTCCCTCATCTGCTGAAGAAGAACAGCTGGCGCTGGATGAACTGACTCCGCGCGAGATTGTGGTTGAACTCGACAAACATGTGATTGGCCAGAAGGACGCGAAGCGCGCCGTGGCCATTGCACTGCGCAACCGCACCCGCCGGCAGAAGCTTACGCCCGAACTCGCCGAGGAAATTATTCCCAAAAACATCATCATGATTGGGCCCACGGGCGTGGGAAAAACAGAGATCGCACGGCGCCTGGCGAAGCTGGCAAACTCTCCGTTCTTAAAAGTGGAGGCGTCGAAATTTACTGAAGTCGGCTATGTGGGACGCGATGTTGAATCAATGGTGCGCGATCTAGTCGAGATCGCGATCGACAATGTGCGTGAAGAAAAGTTAGAGGATGTTGCTGACAAGGCCGAATTGAATGCGGAGGAGCGCTTGCTGGACATTCTGCTGCCTCCTTCCCCTGCACCTCGGGCGGACGGTAGCAGTGCGACGTCGGGCGGCGTGGTGATCGACGGAAGCACTTCGTTGACGGAGTCTTCGGGCCGCACCCGGGAAAAGCTGCGGCAGCAATTGCGCGAGGGAAAACTGGACGAACGCGTTGTTGAGATTGACGTGCGCGAGCGCAATTTCCCGTCGTTCGAAATTCTAACCAATCAGGGCGTCGAAGAGATGGACGTCAACATTAAAGATATGTTGCCGAACATCTTCGGACAGCGCACGAAGAAACGGAAGATGAAGGTCAATGAGGCCTTCGAGTATCTGATTCAAGAAGAAGAGCAGCGGCTGATCGACATGGATCAGGTCACGCGCATGGCCATCGACCGCGTGGAGAATTCGGGGATTGTATTCCTGGACGAGATCGACAAAATCGCAGGGCGCGAAGGCGGTCATGGGCCGGACGTTTCGCGGGAGGGCGTGCAGCGCGACATTCTTCCGATCGTGGAAGGGACAACGGTAAATACGCGCTATGGCATGGTGCGTACAGATCACATTCTGTTCATTGCGGCCGGCGCGTTTCACGTATCCAAGCCGAGCGATCTGATTCCCGAACTACAGGGTCGATTTCCAATCCGCGTGGAGCTGCAGTCGCTGACCATGGAAGATTTCGTGCGAATTCTTACGGAGCCGAAATCGTCGCTGGTAAAGCAGTATACGGCTCTGCTCGAGACCGAAGGAGTGAAGCTGGAGTTCACCCCCGAGGCGCTGGATGAGATTGCGCATTTCGCTTTCCGGGTCAATGAGAGCACAGAAAATATCGGAGCCCGCCGCCTGCATACGATTATGGAGCGCGTACTAGATGAATTGAGCTTTGACGCACCGGAAAAGAAGGGCGAGCACATTACGATTGACGCGGAATATGTGCGCAGGATGCTGACGGACATTGTGAAGGATCAGGATTTGTCGCGATATATTCTGTAGGAGAAGCTTTTAACCACAGAGGACTCGGAGGGACACAGAGGAATCGTCGAAAACATTTCCTCTGTGGTCCTTTGTGTCCTCAGTGGTTTAGTTTTTTGATTTTGCCTGGTTCATGAGATATTCCGGTTTGCATGAGACGTTCTCCGCTGAAGCTGCTTATGGCCGTGGGTGCGCCGCTGATATTGACGGCCTGCGCGACCATCGGGCCTCCGCAACCTCCGTCGCTGCGGCTTCCAAAACCGCCTTCAGATCTTCGAGCCACGCGCAAGGGCGAGCACGTCATTCTTACCTGGACTGTTCCTAGCGTTACCACGGATCGGCAGACGATTCGAAATGTCGGCACCACACGGATCTGCAGAGGACTTGAAACGAAGCTGAAGCAGTGCGACGTGGTGGCCGAGGTTGCCGCGGAAGCTACGCCGAGTACCGTTCAATCCTCCACGCAATCTCCCAAACCGAAAACTACTAGGTCGTTTACAGACTCTCTTGCTGGGCAGTTGCAAACCGACGAGCCTGATCGATTCATCACGTATGCTGTTGAAGTGCTCAACTCCGAAGGCCGCGGAGCTGGGCTTTCAAACCAGGTCAAGGTTTCAATGGCCCGCACTCTTCCGCCTCCAGAGGATTTTGCTGCACGCGTCACGGGCCCGGGCGTGGTGCTCAGTTGGACTGGCGAAGCTCCTGCAACTGGTCCCACATCTGCTGAACACTTTGTTTACCGCGTGTACCGGCGGCTGGAAGGAAGTGCGCAGGCAGTTGTTGCTGGCGAGGTTTCGGCAAAAGGCGAACGCAGTTTCAGTCTTACGGATTCGAACATTGAATGGCAGAATACATACGAATACCGTGCAGAAACTGTCACAGTAATCACGGAGGAAAACAAGCCGAAGCTGGAAATCGAGGGCGACGACACGCCGGAGATCAAGATTCTCGCGAACGATATATTTCCTCCGGCAGTTCCTACTGGGCTGCAGGCGGTGTCGTCGGGGCCAGGCCAGAAATTATTTGTCGATTTAGTTTGGGCTCCGGTGAGTGACATGGATCTCGATGGATACAACCTTTATCGTCATGAAGACGGGACTCCAGCGATAAAGCTGAATGCGGTATTGGTGAAGACGCCAGCATATCGGGATGTCGACGTGGTGTCAGGAAAGCGGTACTTCTACTCTGTTTCCGCGGTGGATGTTCGCGGGAATGAGAGCGTGCGCTCGGAAGAGGCCAGTGAGTTAGTGCCTTGAAGCCGCTGGCCGAATTGTGGAGACTTTCTTCCGGGGTTCTCAGTTCGACGCCGCAGCCATACGAGCGTGGTAGCCTTTGCGTGACCGGACCTGCAAGCGTTTGCCGTCTTTCTCAGCCACGACGCTGATGGTCCGATAGCTCCCGTTGGGCTGGAAGTCGGCCGGTTTGTAGGCGACGAAATAACGGCTGCGAATCAGATCGTGCAGCTTGTCGAAAGACTTGCCTAAAGTAAGAATATCGCCGGGAAACATGGCCTCGCCTCCGGTGCGTTCCGCTAATACTTCTAGAATCCGGTCCGCATCGGTTTTGTCGCCGCGATCCTCCCGCGTGCTGACGGTATAAATGGTCACACCTGCGCGTTCGGCGGCATGGAGACTCTGATTCAGGCTGGTATGGCTGGAATTATCTTCGCCGTCGCTGAGAACCACCAAAACTCTCGCTACCCGCTGACGTTCCGGATACGCTGCCAGCTTGCGGCATGCAAATGATACCGCGTCGAAAAGTGCGGTTCCCCCTCCGTTTGCGAGCTTGTCGATTCCCTTTCCCAGTTCGCTGGATTCCGAGCTGAAATCTTGAGTGACTATTGTCTCTTCGGAAAAGCCGGCGACGAACCCCTGGTCGGAGGCACTGCTTAACATTTTCTTAACGAACTCCGTGGCAGCGTGTTTCTCGAATGAAAACCGGTCGTGCACGGAACCGCTGGTGTCGACGAGCAAAGCCAGCCGGAGCGGAAGTTTCGACTGGGGAGCGAATTGTTCGATTCTTTCCGGAGGCCTGTTGTCGTCGAGAATGCGAATGTCGGACTGCTGCAAGTCGTTCACCATGTGTCCGTGACTGGTGACGGAGAAAAACAGGGTGACCTGGTCGACATTGGTGTGAATTGTCCACGGCGCAGCCGGAACGGAACGAGTGGCGGTGGGCGAAGGTACGCCGCCCTCGCCGGCCTCCGTTTTGCTGTTCGCTTCCAGAGTGCCGCATTCTTCACAACTTTCGCTGTCAGATTCTTCGCCGACATTGCTCAACTGCGATTTCAATCTCTCGTTGTTGGGGAAACTTTGTGGCCGCAGTGAAGCAACCAGAGTCGCGTTTGCTTGCGTGGGACCAGCGGCCGCTGCCGCTCGAACCGCCTTGTCATGAGAGAGAGCTGCCAAATTTTGGCGGGCCACGGGGGCGAACGCGTTGGTGGGATCTTCGCTAAGGAAGAAATTCAGCTCCTGCTCCATGGTCTTGTAATCCTTAAGAGACATGGCTGCTGACGCGGCCACGTAGTGCACATTGGCCATTCCTCTGTGGTTGAGCTCGTGCACGTGCCGGGCAGTTTCCAGAACTTCGTGATATTGATGAGTTCCATTTTGCGCATAGGCCAATGAGGATAGAATTTTGGGATCTCTGGGCCGAAGGGAAACGGCTTTCTCCAGTTCGGGCAGGGCGGTCGCAAAATCGTTTCTCGACAAGGCCACGAGCCCGAGATTCAGGAACGATCCTGGAAATTTTGCATCGAGCTTGGCGGCTGCTTCGAACTCGGCCTGAGCGTGAGCCCCATCCTCTTGATCGAGGTAGGCGAGTCCAAGGCCAATGTGGGCGGAGACAAACTTGGGATAAACAGAGATTGCCTTTTGCAGATGCTTAACGGCTTCTTTCGACTGCTGCGCCTTCATCAAAGAAGTTGCGCGATTAAACTCCTCGACTGCCTTGTTGGGAGCTTCCAGGTCAAGCGCTGAAACAGTGCCGGACTGAATCAATTCGTTGTTTCTTGCGTTCTGTTGCTCTCGTTCCTGGGCGTGGCGGTTGATCTGGTCGAGATACATTTGCGCGAAGTCAACTTGCGCGAACCCTCCATCTGGCCCCATGTTTATGTTCGGCACCTGACCGAATGCGGAAATCTGGCTACAGAGCAGGCAGGCGACAGCCCATGCGAGGCGAAGCGGTATCTCCTTGCATAGCCGTCGGTGTGGTGCGAGCTGCACGGAATGACTCCTGCGAGGACGTGGGGAATGCCCTCAATTGATTGGGATAGTTACGCGAGAATTTCGGGAAATCTCCGGTTTCGTGAAACCCAGCACGTCCCGGCGCTTACTATACCAGATATTGCTTCGGATACTGATTTCAAGGGCCTGAACGCAGAAAGCATCCTCAAATTCCGGGTCGCAACAAAGACAGAAATATTTCGCTTCTTCGCGCCTCATTTTCCATAGATATGGTTAGATAGAGGGCGATGAAATATTGCCGGTTTCAATTTAACGGTCAAGCGCAGTACGGATTGGTCGAGTCCGTCGGCGGTCGGGAAGCGATTGTGCGAATCTTGTTGACGGCTCCCGAAGATGCCGATGGAGATATGGAAAGCCTGCGCACGCGGCGCATCGAGTCGATTCCGCTGGAAGAGGCTACTCTGCTGCCACCGGTGAGGCCATCGAAGATCGTGTGCGTGGGACGCAATTATCGCGAGCATGCGGCAGAGCTTGGGAACGAAGTGCCGAAGGAGCCGTTAATCTTTTTCAAGCCTACTTCTTCGCTGCTGCGGCCAGGAGGAATGGTGCGGCGTCCGAAGATTTCGCAGCGCGTTGACTACGAGGGCGAGCTCGGCGCGGTAATCGGCAAGACTTGCTACCAGCCGGCGTCAGATGCGGACATTGGGCAATACATTCTCGGTTATACGTGTGTGAATGACGTGACGGCACGCGACTTGCAAAATAAAGACGGGCAATGGACTCGCGCCAAAGGTTTCGACACATTTTGTCCGGTAGGCCCGGTGGTGAGCGATGAGATTGATCCTTGTTTCGGAGCGGGGGCCGGGGTGGGCGTGAAAACCAGCGTCAATGGCGAGGTTCGGCAGCATGGGAGTACGCGGGATTTCATCTTCGCCTTGGATGTTGTGATCCGACATATCGCGCAGGCGATGACTTTGTTTCCGGGCGACCTGATACCTACAGGTACGCCGGCAGGGGTGGGGCCGCTGGTAGCGGGGGATGTGGTGGAAGTTAGCGTAGAAGGGGTAGGGACCCTGAGGAATTCGGTGGTAGATGAATAGGAATTCCGGATTTTTGCTTCCTGATTGTTGATTTGAAAACCAGCAAATAAAAGCGCGCTCGAAAATCGACAATCAAAAGTGCCCTACTGGAGCCGGAACCTTTCCTTCATTAATCGCTGTAGGCGTGGTTTGTAGAGCAGATCGTACGCAAGTTCCTTGTCGGGGAACATGGCCAGGGCTGCGCGCTTGGCTCCGGCGGCGAGTTCGGAGGCTTCTTCTACAGTAAGGTTCGGGTCCTGGCCGATGACGGACATTACCATGCTGATCATCACTTGCAGGCGGCGAATTTTTCGGGCTTCTTCTTCACGCTCGCGAAGAGCCTGCTGCTCCCCTATTGGAAAATTTGTTTCGCCCCCATCCCGGTGATGAATGTTCATGCTTTCCCCTTTTCTCGTCCCACAATTTGGATGATACTGGCCGCTTCGGCGTTGCGACCCTGGTTAAGCCATTCTGCCGCAGTTATTGGGGAAAGCAATAACACGAAGGTGTCGGCTGGAGCTGACCTACGCGCTGATTTCTCTCAAAGGAGGCTAGAAATGACGCATCCGCTTCCTCATCCGCCTTCGAATAGGCGCGGGGTTCGCAACCCTTATATACGAAGCCGCATCCACCCTGTACGCCGATACAGCTTTGCAAAAACTGGGATCGGCCTGGGAGTAAAATCACTTTACACGGGACCGGTCGCGGATCGATTCCAGAATTGGAGATGTCCATGGTTGAATCTGGCAGTTCTTCCGCTGACGCGCAGTCACGTCCTGATCCTAACGAGAAGCTGGTGAAAGTATTCGACTCGGAACAGGAGCCGGAGGCGCTGGTGGTGAAGGGATTGCTCGAGTCGGCAGGCATTGAAAGTGATCTTACTTCAGCGTCGCTGGTGCAAGATGCGTTTCCGGGTTTGGGTGGAATGATTCTGCTAGTGCGCGAAGGGGATGCGGAGGCCGCGCGGCGGGTGATTGCGGAAGGACGCCGGTCGGCTCCGGAAGATGACGACACAACCGAAATTCAGATTATTGAAGAGCCGCCACCGCGGGCGTGACCGAATGGCCGTCGAGATAGAAAGAAACCGCTCCATCGAGATCAGTGCGGTAGACTCGGGCGCCCGCATCCGTCAGGCGTTTCAAAATTTCTGTTCGCGGCAGGCCGAACGAATTGCCAGAACCTACGGAAATAATCGCGAATTGCGGTTTCGCGGATGCAACGAGTTCCGAAGTGGTGGCATTGGAGCTGCCATGGTGACCAACCTTTAGCAGACTTGCCGTCGGATGATGCAGTTCGGCCACGCGACGTTCTACCTGCTTCTCCGCGTCTCCTTCCAGCAAAACTGACGAGTCCTCAAAGTTCACGCGCATTACCAGCGAATCGTTGTTCTTGGGTCCGGTGCCCGCGGCCCAATCGCGAGGTGGAAACAGCACGCTTACCGTTGCTCCTCCCAGGTTGAACTCATCGCCTTCCCAGTGCCGTACGACCGTCACGCCGAGCGCTTGTGCCGTGGCAATGACGTTCTCAAGAGCCTGACTTGGCGGCAGCAAACCTACCCATAATTCTCTCGGACGGAAATTTTTCAGCACGGCGATCATGCCGCCGATGTGGTCGGAATGGCCGTGGGTGATTGCGAGAGCGTCAAGGCGCGAGATGCCCCGCGCCCAAAGATAAGGAGAGACGACGTCTTCACCGAAGTCGAGCTGCGAGCCACCGGGCCCGATGGGGCCACCAGCGTCAACCAGTAAGGTGCGGCCTTGCGGCATGACCAGCAAAATGGAATCCCCCTCGCCCACGTCAATCGACGTCACCTCGAGCACTCCCGAGTGAGTTCGTGGGGCCGGCGGGATGAATGCAAGAAGTAGAGAAACTATCAGGACCGCTGTAAGTCCGCCGATGGCGAGGAGTCTGCGACGGCGCGCCGCCCACATAGCCAATACGAGCGCGGACGCGGCCAAAACAATTACAAGAGCTGACGGCATAGGAACGCGCAGGTCGGCGACTCGGAGGACACCCAGTCTCACGGAACCCAGTCCGCGGACGGTGCCGGTCATCCCATGAAGTGCAATGGTAGTAAGAAAAGCCGGGAGTTTCGGCAGCAAAGGTGAAATGTATCCCAAGCCAATCGCGGCCACGGCCATCGGCATCATTAACTGTGTTAAAGGCACGACGACGGCGTTGGACGGCAATCCGATGGTCGTGGCGCGATGAAAATAATATGCCATCGGCAGCGCCAGCCCCATCTGCATGACAGCAGAGATGAAGAACAATTCCCACGCATGAAGAAAAAATGCTGCGATGAAGCAGACCCTTCGCGCCGCCCATTTCTTCCTCACAAAGCGCGCGAGCCGCGCCGCAATGAATTGCAGGTCAACGCGGAATTGCGCCACTCGCGGCGGAAGCTGCGCCGCATAGTCTCTCGAATCCCAGTTCGCCAGCGCTTGCTTCTGGAGTTGCGACGTGCGTTGCAAAATCGGGATGCCGATGGCGGCTACGATCAGCACGCAGACAAAAGTCATCTGAAAGCTGGCGGTAAAAAGCTGGCGTGGGTCAAAGGCGAGCAGTCCCAGAGCAGCTGCGCCGAGAGCGTTGACCATGGCTCGGTCGCGGTAGAGAAGTCGAGTGCCCAGATAGATAGCGCACATCAGCGTGGCCCGCCAAACCGGCGCTCCGACTTCGGTGGTGAAGGCATAGGCAACGCAGAATAGAACTGTCAGCAGCGTGGCCGGAACATCGCCCAAGCGCAACCGGCGCAGGGTCCAGAAGACTACGAAAGCGAGGATGCTAACGTTCATTCCTGAGACGACCAGGACGTGGTAGGTGCCCGAACGCTGAAAGTCATTTCGCGTATCGCGGTCGATAAAGGCCTCTTCGCCGATGACCATGGCATCGATCAGCGCAGCCTCGCGCGCAGGCCAAAGTTCATGCACCTTGTCGACGACTCCGCGGTGCAGTTGGCTGCGCCAGAATTCCATTCGGCTGCCCGCAAATCCAGGCAGCCGTTCGACATTTTCCAGTTTGGTCGAAGCCAAGGCGACAATGTTTCGATCGGCAAGATACCCGCGATAATCGAAAGCTCCGGGATTGCGAAAATTTCGCGGCAGCTTGAGCTTGCCGGAAAAGCGGATCCGTTCGCCGTAGTGGTAGAGGCGGGTGGATTTGGAAGCGTCGGAGATCGCGACCGCACCCTCTTTTGGCCGATTCGGATCGCTTAGTCGCGGACTATAAATGCTCAAGCGGATTCCGGAATGAACGGCTTCCCTTTTTCCAGCGGGAGTCTGGATTTCTTCGGACTCGACATCGACCGTTTGGCGGAGTTCGTTGAAGCCACCTTGCTGCAGGCGGCCGTCGCGACTGACATGGGCAACGATTTGCAGTTCCTCGCTGTCGGCATAGGGTTGAATGCTGGTGTCGGTCCGAATTGAGGCCTCCCGAGCCTGAATATGGAGTGCTCCCGCTAGAAAGATAGATCCTAGCGCCAGCGACCAACCGAGGGCGGAACGGCCGGCGAAATAAGCCGCAGCTCCGGCGAACACGCCCCCAGCAACAAGCCACCACAAGGCAGGTCGCCAACAGTAGAATCCGGCGACAATGCCCAGAGAATAAGCCAGCGCCGCCCACAGCATGGGTTGGCGGCTTGCCTTGTAATGGAAGGCAGCAGGTCCGGCGGAGGTAGGCAGCGAAATCATGAGTTGGATGGATCCGCGTTGCTTTTTCTGTTACGCCGCGAAGCTGCGCCCGGGCTGCCAGCCAAGGACAGTTGTCCGATGGGATCTCATCGAACCAGATTTCGTCGAACCAGACCTCATCGAAGCAGGTGAACCACAGTTTCCATGTGGAAGGTTTGCGGAAACAGGTCCACCAAATGCACTTGTTCCATGTGATAACCAGCGGCGAGCAAGGTCACGAGATCACGTGCCAGCGTTGCAGGGTCGCAGGAAACGTAAACTACGCGCGGCGCGCCCATATCTCCTAGTAGTCGCGCCACGCGTTCTCCCAGGCCCGTGCGAGGTGGGTCGACCACCACCAAATCAGGCTTATTGGCGCCGGACGGAACTGCGTCCTTCCCTGCGCGCACGGAATTGTTTGCACGGCCCAGGTACTCTTCGGCCGTGGCCTGAACCGCCTTTCCATTTGACAGAAGATTGTAGGAAAGATCGGCTGAGGATGTCTGTGACAACTCAACGGAAACGATGTGATGAAAGTCACCAGCCAGGGCTGTGGAAAACAATCCAGCGCCCGCATAGAGATCGAGCGCGAACTGGCCTGACTGGTTCGCCGTAACGATTTTTACTAGTTCATCGGTGAGGTAATGGTTCGTTTGAAAGAAGGAGCCGGCACTGACGCGATAAGCCGCGCGTTGAGTTCGGTAAGTAAGAGACGACGCGCCGACGACAACCAGGATTTCCTGTGCACCTGCTTTGCGGTCACCAGGATTGGGTTCGCGAAATGCTACGATTCCGGCAATCTCGGGCAGGACGGCGCGAAATTCTTCCGCCCACATGTGCACGGCTGCGCGGCGAGCCGACCTTGAGCACCGGATCTCTAACAGGAGTTGTGTATCCTCTGCGTTGGCAAAGAACTCAACTTCTCGAGTTCCCTCCGGAACTTTACCGGCCCGGCCGCTTTGCCATAGTGCGGCGATGCCGCGATTGGTCAGCCGCGAACTGATGGGGCACTCTTCCACGTCGAGCAGTTCGTGGGATCCCATTCTGAAATACCCCGCCGAGAATTTGGGGCCGACCTGCACCTGCAAACGCGAGCGGTTCCGATAGTTCCACGGCGGCGAAGGATGCACCTGGATATCGAATGGCAACTCCAGCTTGGCCGTGCGCCGCAAGCTCTCGCGCAAGATCTCTTTTTTGATCTCAAGCTGATGCCCGTATTCCGCGTGCTGGTAGTGGCATCCGCCGCACCGCCCATAGTATGGGCAGCCTGGCTGGATGCGGTGTGGAGAGGGCTCGATTACGGCTTCAGCCTTGGCTCGCGCGAAGCCCGGCTTCTGTTCCGTGAGGGAAGCTTCGATTTTTTCTCCCGCTAAAACGAACGGGACGAATGCGGCTTTACCCCGACTGTGGGCTTCATCTGTTTGAGGATCGGCAGGCAGACGGGCCAGGCCGTCGCCACCATAGATCAACTTTTCAATTGTAAGTAGCAAGGGTTGATTCTACGGCATGAGGGACGACGCATTGTGATTCGCCGAAATGCCGATTCGAGCGAGATCCCTCGCTCTGCCTGAAAAGCGGCTCCGCTCGGGATGACGCCGAGAAAAAAGACGTCGAGTATTACGATCCAGTAGTTAAAGAGCGACCGTTGGCCATCATAATGCGAACGTGGCGCGCTATCTGCAGCTCTTCTTGAGTGGGAACAATCTGAATTTTGTCTGAGGTGAAGCCAAGAGATTCAAGGCCTTCGGTTGCCGCAGAGCGAACCCGATCGCTATGCTCTCCGATGCCACCGGTGAACACTAGCAGATCTATGCCGCCAAGCAGAGCCACGTATGCGCCAATTGTTTTTCGTATCGCCAGAGCAAAGACATCCAGAGCGAAAGACGCTTTCGCGTCGTTATGGTCGGCCCGTTTGGTCAGCGCCTTCACATCGCTCTCGCCGGATGAGAGGCCGAAAAGTCCGCACTGATGATTCAGCAGGTCTTCTAATTTGTCGGCCAGTTTGTCGGCGTCGAACTTTTCCGTTCGCAGAAGATAAACAATTATCCCTGGGTCGAGGTCGCCGGATCGTGTACCCATGGGAATCCCTCCGGCAGGCGTGAGCCCCATGGTTGTATCGATGGATTTTCCACTCCGCAGCGCGCAAAGGCTGGACCCGTTGCCAAGATGCGCGAAGATCGCACGTTCGGGCAGCTTCTTGCCGAAATGATGAACCAGAGATTCGTAAGAAATTCCGTGAAAACCGTAGCGCCGAATACCAGCGTCGAAGTAGCGCTGCGGCAGCGCAAAATGCGAGGCGACTTCAGGAATCGTTTGATGAAAAGCGTCGTCGAAACACGCGAATTGCGCGGCCGATGGGAAAATCGATTGCGCGGCTGCAATAAGCTTCAAAGCCTGCGGAATATGGAGCGGGGCGAAGTGTGTTGCGGCCCGCAGATGATGCAGGACTTGCGAAGTAATGATTTGATGTTTGCAAAGATTCGGTCCGCCGTGAACGATGCGGTGCCCAATCGCGACTGGAGTGTCATCACTATGTTCGCGTATTGCAGAAGCGAGCGCGTTCAGGGCGTCACTTTGCGATTCGTGAATGCAGTCGCGCTGCACTAATGACTTCCCGTCTGAGGCACGAACGTGTAATGAACCGTTGTCATGGCCGATTCCTTCAGCGCTTCCTGAGAGCAACGACTCTTCGTCGGAAGCGCCGCGCCGGTAGATGCCGAATTTAAGCGAAGATGAGCCGCTGTTGAGAACGAGGATCGGGCCGTCTTTGCTGGCGATATTGTTGGTCGGCTCTTTCGCCATCCCTACCCCGGCCACTTCCAGTTTCGAATTTCCTCTTTATCGATGCCTTCGGCGTGAGCGTAATTGACGCTTTCGATGATTTGGCCTTTCAGCCATTCCTTGACGTGGGCTCCCACCGAACGCAGGCGTGGGACGCGGTCGATGACATCGATAGCCAGATCGAAGCGGTCGATCTGATTGATGATGGCAAGTTCGAGGGGCGTATTAATGTTTCCTTTTTCTTTGTAGCCGCGCACGTGAATGTTCTCATGGTTTTTGCGCCTGTAAGTGAGCTTGTGAATAAGCGACGCGTAGGAATGAAAGTTGAAGATGACCGGCTTGTCGACGGTAAACAAAGAATCGAAATCGCGATCGGAGAGACCATGCGGGTGCTCGCTCTCGGGCATGAGCCGGAAAAGATCGACCACATTCACGAAGCGAATTTTTAAATCGCGAAAATGCTCCTTCAGAATCGCGACTGCGGCGAGAGACTCCATGGTTGGGATATCCCCGGCGCAAGCCATGACCACGTCAGGATCGCTCCCGTCATCGGTGGAGGCCCAGTCCCAAATCCCGATACCTTTTGTGCAATGCTTCACCGCATCTTCCATCGGCAAATATTGAAGATGGTCCTGCTTGTCGGCAACAATGACGTTGACGTAGTCGCGCGAGCGCAGACAATGATCGGCTACGCTCAACAGGCAATTCGCGTCGGGTGGCAAATAGATTCGCACCACATCGGGACTCTTGTTCGTGACCACGTCGAGAAATCCGGGATCCTGATGGGTGAAGCCGTTGTGATCCTGCCGCCACACGAGAGACGTGATGAGAATGTTGATCGAGGGTACCGGCGCCCGCCAGGAGAGCTCCATCTTCGACTTCTCCAGCCACTTCGCATGCTGGTTGAACATGGAATCGATAATGTGAATGAAGGCTTCATAACTGGAAAACAAGCCATGCCGGCCGGTAAGGACGTAACCTTCGAACCATCCTTCGAGCGTGTGCTCGCTCAGCATCTCCATAACCCGGCATGCAACATCCAATTCGCCGCCGTCGGCGTCTTCCGGTTTGTATTCGGCAAGCCAGGTTTTCTTGGAAGCGGCATAGATGGCCGTTAGGCGGTTGGAGGCAGTCTCATCCGGGCCGAAGACGCGAAAGGAGTCCATATTGCGGCGCATGACCTCGGCCAGATAATGCGCGAGCACATCGGTGGGTGAAACGTAGGATGTGGCCGGTGTCTTAACCGTAGCAGCATAGTCGTGAAAGTCGGGCAGTTCGAGTTCTTTGCGCAGCAGTCCGCCATTCGCATGGGGATTGGCGGAGATGCGGCGCGGGCCCGAGGGCGCGAGTTCTTGAAGTTCTGGTACAAGCGTTCCGTTGGCGTCGAAGAGCTCTTCGGGCCCGTAGCTGCGCATCCAATCTTCCACAATTTTCAGGCTTTTCTTGTTCGTGGCCGGATCGGCTACAGGAACCTGATGCGCTCGCCACGAGCCTTCAACTTTGTGTCCGTCGACTTCTTTCGGTCCGGTCCATCCCTTCGGCGAGCGCAGCACGATCATGGGCCAGCGCGGACGAGTGGCATCGCCTGTAGCGCGGGCGTGTTTTTGCAGGGAGCGAATTTCGAGGATGCATTGTTCCAGGGTGGAAGCCATCTTCTGATGCATGGCAAATGGGTCGTCGCCTTCTACAAAATATGGTTTGTGGCCGTATCCGATCAGCAGCGATTCCAACTCTTCATGTGGAATACGCGCGAGAACTGTGGGGTTCGCGATCTTGTAGCCGTTGAGGTGCAGCACCGGCAGAACGGCGCCATCACGAATGGGGTTCAGGAATTTGTTGGAATGCCAGGAGGTCGCAAGCGGACCGGTTTCGGCTTCGCCGTCGCCGATTGCGACGGTGACGATGAGATTAGGATTGTCGAAAGCCGCTCCGTAAGCATGCGAGATGGAATAACCAAGTTCACCGCCTTCGTGAATGGAACCGGGCGTTTCCGGTGTGCAGTGCGAGCCAATTCCACCGGGAAATGAAAATTGCCGAAAGAATTTAAGCAAGCCTGCTTCGTCACGACTCTTGTCGGGATAAATCTCGGAGTAGTAGCCCTCAAGGTAAGAGTTAGCTAGCGTGGCTGGGGCGCCATGGCCGGGACCGGCGATGTACATGACATCCAGGTCATATTTCTTGATGAGGCGATTCAAATGCACCCAGATTAAAGATTGCCCGGGATCTGAGCCCCAATGGCCGAGCAGTCGATTCTTAATGTGCTCCGGCTTCAACGGCTGGCGCAACAAAGGATTGTCGCGAAGATAGATCATTCCCACGGCTAGATAATTGCAGGCCCGCCAGTACGCATGAATTTTTCGGAGTTCCTCCGGGGTGAGAGGCGAAGAAATTTCGGTTGAGGATACCACTCCGTGGTTCGTAAGACTTGAAGTTGAGGTGGTCATGGAAGGAACTCCTACTCAAAGAATAGACTAGTTTGATGCGGCAAGCTGGCCGGATGACTTACAGAACGATTGCGCCGACGCGTGAGTGACATCTCAATTTTACAGCAGCGTGGATCGAAGATTCTTAAGATCATGCTTGGGGACACGTGGATATCGGTCCTTCAGTTGCGCGGTTACTAAGAGTTCAGCGAGGCCAATAGGAACACTAATGGAGCGTTCCAATTGATGGCGATTTCGTTCAGCGAATAAGCCGCTTGATCATCCTTGTACATTTGCATCGGCGGGCGTTTCGGAAGCGATGCAGCGACGCGGTCGCCGGGACGGCCATTCGGGCCGCCTGACAGCAATCCGGGCCATGGAGCGGCGATATTGTCAGCGGCGCTTGGCCGATGATGAGGATGCTGAAAGGGATTCCGCCCTAACTGCGTGACCCACGAAAGATCGAAACAATTGCGTCCGATCAAGTAATGCAGGTTCTCCGCGGCCGCGAGGCGAAAATCATCATTCTTCTGCAAGCGATCGGTGACAATCAATTGCAGCGACTGATTGCCAGCGACGCCGTTTGAACCCCACACATAATCCGCGAGTGACAAGCTGTTTCCGTAACCGTTCTCCCGGCTGTTCTGAACCAGCCTTTCGGCTTCATGCACACTGGAGTCGCGAATCTGCTCGAGCAACTCAATCGAGGCGCCTTTTCTGTGAGCCAGCGCGTAGGTCCAGAGAGCAAAAGCTGAAAGATCGTTCCAGGAAGGCGCCTTCACGCGTAGTCCGTTGTCGGTGCGGAGATAGGAGACGCTCGTTTCGAACGCTTTTCGATATTGTTCTTCGCCGGTGGTGCGCCACAGTTCTGCGGCCGCCCAGAGCATCTCGTCGCGACAGTCGGTGTCCCCGTACTCACCGGTACGAATACTCTCAGGATTTTGAAAAGTTACATTCGGATTTTTGCTGGCCCATGCGTAGGCTCGCCTGGCCGCTTCTAAACAGTTCCTGGCATAGGCGTCGTCGTAAGGGCCGTAGCAACGCGCGGCAATGGCTGCGACCGCAGCAAGGTCGGCAGTTGCGCATGTGCTCTTATATGGGGCCGACCCAGTGCCGATGACATAGCTGACCAGATGGTCATCCTGAGGCATGATGAAACCGCAAAAGTTCTCGCTGGTCTGCTTGTGCCATACGCCGCCGTCGGCATCTTGCAGCGTCAGCATCCAGTCGAGATTCCAACGAATTTCAGCAAGAAAGTCGGGGACCTTTCCACCGGACTCCGGAATCTTCAGATCGAGTTTGCCGACTGCTCCGTTTAACATTTCCCACGTCCAGAGCAGAGTTCCGGTCGATATTCCGGAATTCACAATGTAGCGGCCGTAGTCGCCGGCATCGTGCCATCCGCCATGGTTCTTGTATGGACCGCTCTTGCCAGAAGTCGTATGGAACTCTGCGTTGAGATGGCAAGCGTGATGCGAATATCCGTTGCCCAGATCTACATTGCAGCCGCAGCGCTGACCATAATATCCGCGCATTGTGAGCCAGAGAGCGTGGCGATAGACATCATTTCCAATTTCAAAGGGCGCACTTTTAGCAGCGTCGGTTTCGAGAACGTACATGCCAGGCTTGCGGATCGCAGAAAGATCGCAAATCTGAATACGATCGCCGGACGCCGCGTCGTCGCGAGGCTCGTCGGGCTTTCCTTGCAGAACAATTACGCCACTGCTAACCGCACGCACTGTGGACTTTGTGGAAGGAGTACGCAGGGTGATTAGCTTCGGCGCGTTGGGAAGATATCCGAGTTGATTGAATACTATCGGGCTGTCTTCAGGCGCCGCTTCTGCCATAGCCCATTTCGAGTTTATCCATAGTGTAGGAAGAGCCGCCGCACTGCCGGCTGCCACTTTAAGGAAGTCTCTGCGCTGCATGAGTCCAGTGTATTCCTCGAACGTAATCTGACACATCTACTCGATTGAGGAACGGAGGCGAAGTGGAACGGAATTATCGTCGGCGGAAACTTTCCCGGCATGTACCCATGCCCAGCGCGTGAGAAGCGAGCCGGCGACGGAAGAAATCGCAGCCGCGCGACGCAGCCCTCGTTCTCGAGTATTGCTTTTTCGCAGAGACAGCAATCGTAGGGCGAGTGGAAGCGGGCCGGAGAGCAATCCTGCTGCTCGCATCGCCCAACCACTCACGCTTGATCTGAGCGCTTTTGTGCCGGGCGACGACTTTAGCTCAATCGACGCGCCCATGGCGGTTTCTAGGGCCGCGGCGAAGTGGATTGGCAGCGTCGAGACGTGCTCGTTCCGCGCGGGAATTGCCGTGGCTCCTATCAAAACTCCTGTATAAGTGGACAACACTAAGCCGGTCAGAGCTGAGACGATTTGCGAGGCATCGGTCAGCACACTGACTGCGCTATTCGGGCGACGCTTCTCGAATTCGCCCAAAACAGCCGTAGCCGCTGCGCTGTTGGAAAATGCGACCAAGGTCCACGATCCAACCGACATGGGACTTTGAATTTTGAATACGCGAAGCATATTCAGGAAACGGGAGGGTACACCAAGGTCGGCAATGAGAAGAGCCGGTGAAATTATTCCGCCGATGGCTGCCATCCAGCGTGCATGACGGATCAGTTGTGCATCGGCAGACGACATCCGGCCCACAGCCGCAATCAGAGAAGCCGCGCCCGAGAGCCCTCCGACAAAAAAGTAAAGTGGAACTTCTACAATCCACTGCGGCCTCTTCAGCACCGGCATTCCATAGTAGCCAGTTTGACCGGAAGCCCCCGCAGTCACTTTTTGCCCGGATTCGGTTTGTTTGGATTCGATTTGTTTGGATTCGATTCGAAGCGAAGCCTTGCCCTGCTCCTCCGCCTCGCGGCGAATTTCGAGGAGACGTTGTTCCCGCGCTGCACGGCTGTCAGCTGCGATCGGAGGGTTCATCGAAGGCTTCCCTTGCCGAACGCGAATAACGTTCCGGCGAGCATCAAGCCCGCTGCAATGCCAGCAGAGATCCAACCTTTGCGCAGGTATGTGGTGGGAACTTCCGGCTGCGGAGGCAAATTGTAAGTCTTGGGATCGCCTCGAACGATGAAGAAGGCGTGAATGCCGCCCACGCTAGATTCCTGCGGATCGTATAGATGTACGTCGGTAAATCCGTCGTCTTGAAGTTTGGCGAGACGCTGGTTCGCACTCTGGCGAAGTTCGCCAATCTCGCCAAATTTGATCGATTCTGTCGGGCAGGCGGTAGCGCACGCGGGTTGCAATCCCTCTTTTTGGCGGTCGTAGCAGAACGTGCATTTGAAGGCCCTGCCATCGGCACGGTTGCGTTCGACAACGCCAAATGGGCAGGTTACGACGCAGTAGGCGCATCCATTGCAAACATCCGGTTGAATGTAAACTCCGCCAAATTCCGTTCGCACGATCGCGCCGGTGGGACAGGCCTCGAGACATCCTGCATTCTCGCAGTGCTTGCAAACGTCCGAAGAGAATCCCCAGGAAAAGTTCTCTGGCGAATTTCCTCCTTGTCCGGGAATAACGCCGCCTTCCACAAATTTGACATGGCGCCAGGTGGAGTGACCGAGTTGACCTGTGTTGTCGTAGGAGAATCCCTTCCAGTCGAAGCCATCGCTGGGAAGCTGGTTCCACTCTTTGCAGGCAACTTCGCAGGCCTTGCATCCGATGCAGAGGGTTGAATCTTTGAGAAATGCAGTTACGCTCATGCGAGGGCTTTCTCCTTCTGCTCGGTGTGCAGTTGCCGCAGGGATCCCCTCTTTTTTGCGGGTACGACATTACACAGCAGCGCCTTCGTTTCCATGATGTGAACATTCGGCAATCATTGCCACAGATCGTATCGTCGTGCCCGATGAAGCGACCCCGCTCGACATTCCTGCGCTCACCCAGGATGCGCTAGCCAACCGTCCCGATCTTGCCCAGGCGGCGTTGCAAGTGCAGGCCGACGAGATGTCAGTGAAGGCGTCGCGCAACAATGTTCAGCCCTTGCTGAACGTCTATGCGAACGTCCAAACCCGAGGATCTTCGCTGGTGCCCTATGAAACATTAGGCTCGCCCGGCACCGGAGAAGTACTCGCGCCGGCGGAACTGACGCAAGGCGGAATACGACTTGCGACGATATATCAAGGTGGGTTACAGCTAAACATGCCGCTGCGCAATCGCATCGCGCAGGCTGACGCAGCGCGTGATGCGCTGCAGCTGCGGCAGGCGCAAGGCAGAACTGCAAAGTTGGAGAATGACATCCGCCAGCAGATTGAGAATGCCGCCATCGCCGTCGAAAATGCTCACCAGGCCTATGCTGCTGCGGTCGAGAGCCGAAATTACCAGCAGCAGCTCTTGCAGGCAGAGATCGACAAATTCGCAGTCGGAGCCAGCACTAACTTCATGATCGTGCAGGACGAGGCCTACCTGGCGCAAGCACGCTCTACCGAAGTGGCTGCGCGGTCTGACTGGATGAAAGGCTCGCTTGTCGCTGGATCGGGCCCTGGGCAATCTGCTGGAGAAGAACAATATTCTGTTTGACGAGGCTATTGCAGGACAAATCCGATCAAGCGGCGATTCTGCAGCCGCGCCGCAGAGGTAGTTGACGTTGTTGCAAGAACTTGTGCCTCCCGGAAGAGAACGTATTCATCAAGATAACAATTTGATGAGCTGCAGCGACAGCACAAGAACCCTGATGGGGCTCCCAGGGAGGAGAATGAGTCTTAGCGGAACGTCAGAGTCACTTACTGAGGCATAATCAGCGGTTTCTTTTTCGGGATTGCCTGCAGGGTCTCGCGACTGATTCCCAGATGCTGAATCACCAGCTCCGGCGGTGTGTTTGAAACCCACTCTGACAGCGACAAATCCATAAACCGATCGGCTTTGAACATTTCAAGAAAAATGAGGTCACTGTCGCCGACATTTTCTACGTAATGGCCCAGCGTTTTCGGAACGTATCCGACATCGCCAGCATTGAAATCGGCGGTGCGCGCCTTTGCGCCGTTGAAAAAGACAGTCATGCGCCCTTTTCCCGCCACATAGTACTGCCATTCATCGGCATTCTGGTGCCAGTGCAGCTCTCGCAAACCTCCGGGTTTAACAATCACATGGGCGGCTGCAATGGTGGTCGACACGGGAAAATTTCGCGAATCAATAATGCGAACCTCGCCATATTGAGTTTTCCTCGACGCCGGCATCTTGTGCATTGCGAAATCGAAGGCGACCGACGACGGCCCGATTGATTCGCTCGCGGCCTGTATATCATCCTGCAAAGAGCCGGGCACAGCGGCCTGAAAAATGTAATGTCCGTCGGGTGGGACTTTGTAGATACTCTCCAACGCGCTTTCCGCTACGCCCCAATTTTTCGCCAGCACTTCAGGGGGAGTATGCCGCGTCCAGTCTGATATTAGAGTAGTGTTGGCCTCTGAAAATTTGCCGTCATCGAAAACCAGCAAGAACTCGCATCCATCGGGCTCAAGGCCTTGTATCGAGTGGGGAGTACCCGTTGGGAAAAACCACAGATCATCTTTAGTCACGTCCCTTACGGCGCTTTTTCCCTCGTTGTCGATGGCGGTAATGCGCGCATTTCCGCTCAGCATGAGTGCCCATTCGGCGGCGTTGTGCCAATGCAGTTCGCGGATTCCGCCCGCGGTCAAACGCATATTTACGCCGGCGATGTCTTTGGAAATCGGGAAATCTTCAACTGTAACCTGTCGCGACCATCCACCCTCCTGGATGCGCCGGTGTGCGGCCGAGAACGAACTCCAGAATGTCTGCACCTCGCCGTGGTCCGTGGAAGGAGGCATAAAAGTATTGGGGTTCGAATCTTTCAGAGCCTGATTTTCCGGGCCGGGGTCGGTTGCACTCTTATCGTGCTGCGCCTTCTCGATCTTCTGAATGTCCTGCGCGCCTTGCGCTTCCATGCGCCCCGCGAGCGCGGTACTGAGAACTAAGGCGGAGCTTTTGCCAAGGAAACGGCGACGATCCCATGATTGGTCAGGCGATTCGGTGAGAGAGCGAGGGCCTGCGCTTACAGCTTTTTCTTCCTTATTCACGTTATAGCTTGGATGTTAATCGCCGAAAAGAGTTTGCAGAAAAATCGACCTGCTTCGTCGCTGCAACCGCAAGAATCCTGAGACTGGCTGCTTGAAGATGAAACGTGAAGCGGCTGTCGTGCCCGGGTGTTCAGCGTTGTTGATGCGGGGTGAGCGGCAAGACCACCTTAACGAGGCAACCTCGCGCGCCGTTGCGGTTGGAGATTTCAATTCTGCCGCCATGGGCTTCGGCAATCTGGCGCGAGAGGACAAGACCGACGCCGCTCCCGCTCGGCTTTGTCGTATAAAACGGAGTGAACACGTTGGCTGGATTGAGAAGGCCGGGGCCATTGTCTTCGATAAGCAGATTCACATCTGATTCGTTTACATCCCATCGAACCCTGACTTTCATGTCCACCTCAGAATCCGAGTCGACGGCCTGCGTGCAAGGCTCCATTGCAACCGCAGCAGACGACAGTTCAAGCACGGCATCGGCAGCGTTGCGAACCAGATTGATCAACATTTGCTCAAGCTGATCAGGATCGGCAATGAATACGAGGTCCGGCCCTTTGTGCACGCACACTCTGATTCGGGTTTCCAAGGTAGCAACTCTGGCCACCAGCTTTGGCAGTTCCACCTCGCGCAGAACCGGTGCCGGCATCTGCGCCAGCCTCCGATAAGCTTCCAGAAAGCGATGCAAAGAAGCGGAGCGCGCTTCGATAATCTCCAGCCCGTGCTGCACGTCATTGCGAACCTCTGGATCCATGGCTGTGGCAGAGATTCGCGAGTTGAGGCTGCCGGCAATGGATTTGAT
>Ga0182024_10003781_pt1 | contig 35516 bp, 34 predicted proteins | sample P32metaG_FD_120480 | JGI IMG/M metagenome (GOLD analysis project Ga0182024, IMG submission 120480) | Permafrost microbial communities from Stordalen Mire, Sweden - P3-2 metaG (Illumina Assembly) | ecosystem: Environmental > Terrestrial > Soil > Wetlands > Permafrost | place: Sweden: Stordalen...
CAACAAGGGCGCGGCAATCTCGAACGGCCGCGTCATTCGCGGCACTCCCGACGGTCATCTGATCGCGCTGGACGCGGCGACCGGCACGCTGCTCTGGGACCGAACTATCATGGACGCGAGCGGTGGCGAATACGCGACTGCCGTGCCGCTGGTGTGGAAAGATATGATCTTCATCGGTAAAGCTGGCGGAGACTTGGGAATCCGCGGCGAAATGATGGCCTTCCGTGCCGCAGACGGCACCAAGATATGGGGCTTTCACACCATTCCTGGCAGCGGGGAGACGGGGACAGAAACATGGAAGAACCCTGCCAGCATCGCCCATGGCGGCGGAGCAACTTGGACCAGCTATAGTCTTGACCCCGTAAGCGGCTTGCTCCTGTTACCCGTCGGAAATGCGGGCCCTGATTTTGACAACGAGGCACGGCCCGGCACAAATCTCTTCACCAACTCCATCGTGGCGCTCGATGCTATGACGGGACACCTGAAATGGTGGCACCAGCTGCTCGCGCCCGATGACCGCGATCTGGATACCACGATCGTCGCGGCATTCGACACGGCCGATGGCAGTCATCTGGCGGCGGGAGCTGGAAAAGACGGTGTGTTGCACGTAGTGGAGCGGGCAAGCGGCAAGCTCCTCTTCACTACATCGCTCGTTTCACAGTACTCCAATCGCGGAACGCCGATTACCACGGACGCGAACGTGCGCTTCTGCCCGACTGCAGCAGCGCAGTGGAACGGCCCGGCCTACAGTCCTGATACCAATCTGCTCTATATGAACGGCATCGATTGGTGCGCTAGCGCGATCAAGGGCCCCCCGCCCGTATACGTCAAAGGCAAACCATATCTGGGCTGGGCGACGGCGAGTGGGTATGCCAATCGTGATCCCATTGAGCGAGCCTTCGGACTGGTTAATGCCATCGATCCAACAAATGGCGGTTTGCTGTGGCGTTATCGAGTCCCGTCACCGCCGGTCGCGGGCCTTGTCGTAACCGCCGGAGGGCTCCTGCTGACGGCCGACACGCAGGGCGATCTCTTTGCACTGGATGCGAAGACAGGCGCGTTGCTGCTGCGACGACAGATCGGTGCTGGCGCAATGGATGGGGGCCTGATCACATACAAAGTGAACGGCAGGCAGTTCATAGCCGTCGGAGCGGGCGACAACAACCCGACCTACGAGGCGAAAGGCGACAATGCCATCGTGATTCTGGGGCTGCCCTGAAGGTGCCAAATTCCGAGCGGGGACACTGGTTCGCTCCGTGCAGGAGAATCGTTCTCCTTTGGTGTTCTGGTTCCTCGTCGGCTGCCGGAGCGCCTAGTTTGCCTTTGCGCGCTTCCATCGGAGGTGGGGATTCACTTTCTTGCCGCCTGATTCGATGGGGCTTTCCGTGCTTAGGGAAAGATCGTCGCCGTCTATCAACGCCGATTGGAAAGAGATGATTTCCACTCCCATTTTTTAATTATTACTCGGTTTACTCGCTCCGGAGCCTTGTCGGGGCTGATGATTGCGGCAAACGCGTCACAGATAGGGCAACACATGTTTGGCCTGTTGGCGGCATCTGCGGCTGTGTATGCTGGGCTTTACGCAGCGAGTAATGCGGCTGGCCGCTTTCTTCGGGGAAGCGTTCCGACAAGATCGGTAGACCCAATTCGCTCATCGTAATTTTCGTCATGGTCGCGCTCATGCTGCTGCTTCTCACCCTGACCTCATCGGTGCTAGGATTTGCTGTTGGCATTTGCGGTATAGGTCTGTCGTTCGGAGGCGTGATGGGAGTTTTCCCATCCTTGGTGTCGAAAACTTCGGCTCCAAATACTTCGGTGTTGACTACGGGATCATGTTTACTGGTTACTCGATAGCAGCCTTTTTCGGACCTCGTCTTGCCCCATCGACTGGAGCAAGTAACAACGGGAATTTCTCCAAGGCATTCGACGTTGCAATTTTGGTCTGCGTGACGGGGATTGCAATGGCTGTCGTTTTAAGAAAGCTGTCTAAACAACACGGAGCCGCACTGCATGGTGTTCGTTGAAGCCGTAGAGACAATGTACGCGCAGGTGTGAGTCGGCGCCGACTCGCGCAGGAAACACCCATTCCGTCAGTGAAGAAGACTGGCGTACAAAATCCACAGAGTTGAGGAGCGACACCCGATGCCACAAGTAACATATGAAATCGATCCAGCTCATACTTCCGTTCAGTTCAGTGTGCGACATATGATGCTCTCAAATGTGCGCGGCGAATTCACGAAGGTTTCGGGGACTATCAAATTTGATTCTGCGAATCCCGCGAACTCTACCGTCGAGGCGACAATAGACGCCACATCCATCAACACACGGGACGCTCAACGCGATGGTCATCTGAAGAGCGCAGACTTCCTCGATGTTGAGAAATTTCCGACTCTGATTTTCCGCAGTACACAAGTAGTGCAGCAGTCAGGCGGAGGCAAAGTGACTGGCGATCTGACCATTCACGGCGTCACTCGTGAAATCACGCTCGACGTCGAAGGATCCACGCAGGAAATAAAAGACCCCTGGGGAAAACAACGCTTCGGTCTATCTGCAACTACAAAGCTAAGCCGGAAAGATTTTGGGTTGATATGGAATGCAGCTCTGGAAGCCGGCGGAGTGATGGTCGGAGATGAGGTGAAGATCACAATAGATGTAGAGGCCGTCCGCGCATAGCTTTCATTGGAAATGCTTTACCTCGCGAGCAGCACGCATTGAAGAGACAAAGAGTCGGCATGTCATCTTGTGCGGGCAAAAAACTGCGGCGGTGCTCGCGAGGGGTTGGCTTCTGGCCATCATAGCCAGAGGTAGGCGGCTAAGGGGGCTCTCTGCGCTGCTCGGATTTTACCTGACTAGCGAATCTGGGGCAGACTGAATAGAGTGCAACAGCTAATATCTGGTTCCTATATTTGTTGCGGTGGAGTTCTTATTGCCATGGTTCGTACTCGTAACCACGCAGGTCTGGTTTGTACGAGAAGGAGGCATCATGAAGGTAGCGTTGATCGGGATCACTGGCCACGTTGGGTCAAGGCTGTTAGCAGAGCTTCTCACGCGGCACCATCGCGTTACAGGGATAGCACGCCACCCTGAAACAACAGCACCGCAGTCTGGCCTGGTCCTTGAGCAGGCAGATGCCACAAATTCTTCAACGCTCGCCCTCTTACTTGTGAACCATGACGCCGTCGTAAGCGCCTCGCGATTCCGGACATCAAACCCAAACGCTTTGGTGACTGGCGTGAAAGAGGCTGGCGTCAAGCGTCTTCTGGTTGTAGGCGGAGCCGCCAGCCTTCAAGTTGCCCCAGGCAAGTTTCTGATAGATACGCCTGATTTTCCTGATGCCTACAAGGTTGAAGCTCATGCGGGCGTTCAATTCCTCGACACTTTGCGCAAGGAGAATGATCTCGAATGGACCTTCCTGTCGCCCTCTGCAGAGTTTGTGCCTGGCAAGCGTACCGGAAAGTTCCGTCTTGGTGGAGATGATCTGCTCGTCGATGCAAACGGCCGTAGCTGGATCTCGATGGAGGACTACGCCATAGCTCTGGTCGATGAGTTGGAGCATCCCAAACACGTCCGACAGCGATTTACTGTCGGCTACTGACTGGAGTCGAAAGAACCTCTAAGGCCACAACTCAGCATAGGTCTTGGGATGCGAATAGTTACTGAGTAAGTAGGAGGCAGCCGGTGGACGAGCCAAACGGAACTGGTAACAACGCAAAGAACTCAGAATCCTCCCACCTACAACAATTTACTATCTTGTTTCAGAGAAGAACACACTCTTGAAGATCGCAGGATCCTGCAAACATGGCGAATTAGTCAGGACTACGGGCTGTGAAGAACATGAGACCGGCGTATACCAGACTCGTCGTCAGCAAAGGGACGCTGAAGACCTTTCGTCCTACCGGAGGGCTACCTTGAGGACCTGTTCACTTTTATTATTTTTGGTGTCGGGGCTGGTGGCGGTCGGCCAGGATCCTACTCCGAGCACACTCCCCAGTGCCCAGAACACTCAATCCGGCGAAGCCAAGGCGTCTTCCAGTCCAAAGCAAATGACCAGCGAACTCAGACAGCAACTCGACGTCGACTCGGAGGCATTGTCTAAGATACCCGTCACGCCGCTTATTCAGCCCGATCCACTCCGTGGGCTCATTCAGCCCATCAACCGGTTAACGGACAGAACCGCTCAGGCCGAGCGGCTGAAGTTAGGCGCCACATATACATTTCTAAACCAGTACGCGACGATCACGCCTGACCCTACCCGTCACGACCAAACCAGCGCGCGACTTGACTTCACCGGCGCATGGACTGCGTACCAAAGGGAAGGCTCCGCTGGATCCATCAGCCTGCTCGTGCGCTCCGGAACCAACATTGGCATCAGTCAGCAGTTTAACCTGAGCAACAGTCTCGGTTCAGGGCTCACTCTAAACTGTCTGCAGGGCGGCGGTGTACAGCAACCAATTACTCTGAACATCCTCTACTGGCGGCAAGACATGCTTGGCAGGAAGCTCTCCTTTTATATTGGCAAGATTCATCCCAACCAGTACATAGCACTCAGCATGTTCGATGACGACGAAACCTCGCAATTCCTAAATGGCGCCGACGATGGCAATGCGGCGATTGCTTACGACGGAGCGTACGCTGGAGGCGCAGCAGTTGAACTTCAGGCAACTCCCCATCTTTATATCCATGCTGTTGCAATCGACACGGAAGGCGCGGCGGATAGAGGCCTGGCAACTCTGGTTGATCGAAAGTATATGGAGGCAGTTGAGGTGGGCTGGTTTTCCGGCTCCCTCGGTAAGCAATATCAGGGCTTTCACGTTGGTATGTGGCGAGACGATACAAAGAGTCAGGGCAGCGGATACGGCGGCGGTTTTTCGGCCGAGCATGAATTCCCCAGCGGCTGGGCGCCATTTATACGGTATGCCCTTGCCACCGATACAGGAACATCTCTAAAAGAAGTGGCTGCATTCGGCGTAACTCAAGTCCAACCATTTGGGCGACGTGGAGATATGTTCGGAGCAGCCTTCAATTACAGTGAACCTAGCGCTGGCAAACATCATGAAAGCGTATTCGAGTCGTTCTATCGCCTTCGTCTGACCCAGAGCATGGACCTTGGTCCGGATATGGAAGTATCCATTCATCCCACCTATGCAACGAGGACCTATACCACGACTCTTCTGAGCATGAGAATGCGGATCATCTTCTAAAGGACGAACGCGCGTCGGCTCTGTGAGGTTTTCGCGAACGGTGGCCTCATCAGTTTGATCGAGACCCTGTCCCTGCAATCGGCAGATGCCAACCGTGCAGTATGGCCATGACTCTGAGCCAGAAGCATAGGAGTGCACCCACGATCATGGCGGCAAAAGACGGGTAGTGCGGCATCAGTCCCGCCACCACGACGACGCCGGCAGCAAGCGCGGCGACAGCATACAGATCAGCCCGGAGCACAGTGGGAGTCTCGTTCACGAGAACATCACGCAGCATTCCGCCGCCAAGCCCAGTCAACATTCCCATAAGTGCAGGTCGCCAATAACTTCCTTCTGGACGGCCATTGGGCGAGCCCAGCCGCACGGGAGTATTTCTCCATGCGGGCCAAGGTAAACTACATAGCGTGAATATCGACTCAGCATCTTTTACATTTCATATTTTCTGGACTAGACTTAGGCCCGTTTATCTATCCATGGTGGCGGAAGCGCCTGGTAGAATCACTCCGCCCACGAGGATTTCATGAATGAATCCATCGACAAAGTTCCCGCAAAACCGCAGAGCCAACAGGCGAGTACGTATCCTGCGACGCCTCGTCCTTACTCCGGTTTCGACGGGCTATACATCGGCGGTTCCTGGCGGCCCGGCAAGCTGGGCGGGAAGGAGATAGACAAGGACCCGCACTCGGGAGAAACCCTCGCAGAGATCGTGACTGTCCGACACACGCCGGCCAACTATCCTTTCTAATAGAGTGAAAGGTGAAAGCGGAAACCAAGCGGTCGATGGAACCATGGAGGCAATCTTGAATACAGAAGAATACAAGCAACGCCTACAGGTGGAAGAACAACGACTATTGAAGAATATCCATGGCGCGGATGCAAGAGCACGCGACCTGAGCGATGAGCCTGGCGGTGACTGGAGCGATGCAAGCGTCAGAGACGAGGAAAAGACGGGCAGTTCAACGAAGCGGATATCGATTTGACGGCGCTCCACCAGGTACAAGACGCGCTGAAGCGAATGGAAGAAGGCATGTTCGGTAAATGCCTGGTCGATGGCGGTCCGATAGAGTAATCTTTGGATGCGTATAACTTGAGCGGTTGAAACAAATGAGATGACAGACCAACTACAAAATACGAAGTCCTTTCCCATCGCTAAGGTGCTCGGAAAATCCGGATCGGCTACGGCTTATAAGATTCGGGACTATCTACAGCGCAGCGACGTTCCCTTCGAGTGGATAGAACTGGCAAATGACGAGCAGGCGCGCGCAGAGGCCGGAGTCGATAATCTGCAGGATTCGCGTCTTCCGGTCTGTATCTTCTCTGATGGAACTCGGATGGAATGTCCCACTGTTCGTCAGATCACGGAAAAACTTGGATGGTTCCACGACCCCTCTCGCTCCGAATATGACCTGGCAATTTATGGAGCAGGCCCCGCTGGTCTTAGTGCCGCCGTGTATGGTGCTTCAGAAGGTTTGAAGACGGTCGTGATTGAACGGTCGGCGGTCGGTGGGCAAGCAGGTACGACCTCCAGGATCGAAAACTATCTCGGCTTTCCTACGGGAATCAGCGGGGCTGATTTGGCGGAGCGTGCCCGCGAGCAGACATGTCGTTTTGGGGCGGAGTTCCTGTTGTCCCGCGAGGGCGTGCGAGGCGAATTTCTTCCCGGCAAGGCAGTGGGCTATCTCGCTGACGGCACAAAGATCATCGCCCGATCTTTGATCTGCGCCACTGGAGTCCAATACAGGCGGCTCCATCTGCCAAACGAACAGAAGTTCTTCGGGGCGGGACTGTATTACGGGGCTGGAGTAAGCGAGGCATCCTTATGCGGAAATGATGATGTAGTTGTCGTGGGCGGCGGAAACTCCGCGGGTCAGGCTGCAATGAACTTCTCCCGTTTCGCGAGAACAGTAACGGTGATTATCCGCGGCGAATCGCTGAAGAGCACACTCTCTCACTATCTGATAGACCGAATCAATGCGGCCAGCAATATCAAAGTGATGTGCAATACGGAAGTGACCGAGTTGCACGGCGACCAGGCACTGCAATCGGTGACGCTCACAAACAACGAGACCGCAGACACTCAGAACCTGTCGACCAAAGGTCTTTTTATATGCATCGGTGGCGTTCCGCAGACAGACTGGGCAACGCAGGTAGGAATTATTCGCGACGAAGCGGGATACCTTGTTGTCGGCCCGGATATGTTGAAGGATGGCCATCTCCCTGCGTCGTGGCCGCTGGAACGCTCTCCCTACTATCTGGAAACGAACATTCCCGGCACGTTCGCAGCCGGCGATGTACGCCATGGGGCGGTGAAGCGCTGCGCGTCGGCTGTCGGAGAGGGTGCGATGGCAGTGACGTTCGTCCATCGCTATCTAGCGGATAGCTAAGAACGAAGAGATCGGATGGGGAACTCTGATTTCCGGCAGCTATTTCAATCGAACCACGGACACGAAAGCAACAGGCAGGCGTAACATCACGTCGAATAGGCAGAACGCCACACGGAGGCTACATGTCCATTAGGCCAGTCAAGCAGCTCATCATATCCAAACCGACATTGGAAGGCGCGGGCGTGCATCTGCGCCGCGCCTTCGGATTCGGAAACACCTCCGAGTTCGACCCATTCCTCCTCCTCGATGATTTCCGCAATGACATCCCCGAGGATTATTTGGCTGGCTTCCCCTGGCACCCTCACCGCGGTATCGAAACGATCACGTACGTCCTCGCCGGGACAGTGGAGCACAGCGATAGTATGGGGAACAACGGCGCCATCGCCGCCGGCGACGTCCAGTGGATGACGGCGGGGAGTGGGATTATTCATCAGGAGATGCCGAAGGGAGATCAGGACGGGAGGATGCACGGCTTTCAGCTTTGGGCTAACCTGCCGTCGTCACTCAAGATGACAGCGCCGCGTTATCAGGAAGTGAAGGCGCCCGACATCCCCCTGATTAAGGATGATGACGGAACTGGAGTACGCATCGTTTGCGGAAGCTTCTGGGGCAAGAAGGGGCCCGTAGACGGGATCGCGGCCGACCCGATCTATTTGGACGTATCGGTCCCTCCGGGTCGGAGAAAGACGCTGCCCGTAGAGACGACTCGCCATGCCTTCGCTTATGTCTTCGCGGGTTCCGGGAAGTTCTGCAATGCGTCTGGTCCGCTCGCCGTCCCGACGGAAGCAGTCGGATGGTGGACCAAGACACCTCCCGCGCAGGCAGACAACCGGTCGCTGGTGCTTTTCGATCGCGGCGACGAAGTTGTAGTGCAGGCCGGGGAGGACGGGATACGGTTTCTCCTGGTCTCGGGCAAGCCACTCGAGGAACCAGTAGCGTGGTACGGCCCGATCGTCATGAATACTCAGGAGCAGCTTCGGCACGCCTTTGAGGAACTCGAGGAAGGAACGTTCCTCAAAACGCAGACCGGCCATTAACCTATCTTGTGCTGGTGCACGGTGGAACCGCTACGTGAATCAGGAAAGGGATCAGCGGATAAAAGCTTGACGGTTGGCGGCGGCATGGTTGCAGGGCAATTGAAAATACCGCCTCTGTGGCAAAAGGAAGATACAACAATGGTCTTATGGGAAGCCTGGACGAGTACCTTGCACCAATGGCAATGGATCGGAATGCTGCTGGCACGCCTGTCGGTCGGGCTTCTCTTTATATTTTCAGGCGCCGGCAAGCTGTTCGTCCGCGCTCGTCGTGAGCATATGCGGCAGACGTTAGTTGCAGCCCGCATTCCAGTACCCGAGATGAGCGCCGTCCTTGTCTCCTCGGTGGAGTTTGTCTTCGGCGCCTTGCTCGTTATCGGCTTCCTCACGCCACTCTGTTGCCTCATGCTGACTGCTGTCATGCTTGGAGCGTTGTCAACCACGATTCTTCCCGGCATGAAGGCGAAGTCAGCAGTGAGCTGGTTTAGTGAATTTCTCTATTTGCCGGAAGTGCTTTACGTCGTAATTCTGGTGTGGTTGCTCTTCTCAGGACCGGGATGGCTCAGTTTGGATCACCTGATCCTGTCTTCGGCAGGCCGGTGAACTGAATTGTTCCGCTACCGTATTCCTGCGGAAACTCATCCGCCGTCCTTGCGATGCTGCGGGCCAGCACAGAGGAATATAATTCGCGGCGTTCTTCTTATGGCGGTGAACATGTATAGAAAACGGTCTGTCTGCAGATAATCAGTTCCGAATGAGGGGCGCAAATATGAGACTGCTGCGCGAAACCTGCGAGGAACTTCAAGGCCCACGCTCGCTATGGATTTACCCGCTTATTATTCTGTTGTGCGGCATCGGTTGCCGCGACAAGAATGCTCAAACTGCCAGCCCGCCGCCTCCGCCCACGGTCATCATAGCTCCGGTCGAAGTAAAAACTGTTCCCATCTATGGGGAATTTGCCGGTCAGACTGCGGCGAAGGACACGGTCAATGTGGAAGCGCGCGTGGCGGGTTTTCTGGAAAAAGTGTATTTCACCGAAGGCACGCGGGTGAGGACCGGCCAGGTTCTTTGTCAAATTGAGCAAGCCTCGTATGTCGCCGCACTGGAAGCCGCCCAGGCCAAACTTGCGCAGGATCAAGCCAATCTATTGAAAGCCCAGCAGGATGTCGCGCGTCTCGAACCCCTTGTGGCGCAGCAGGCAGCGCCGGCCCAGGATCTGGACAGCTCAGTCGCTGCCCGTGCGCAGTATCAGGCAGCGATCAAAGGAGACCAGGCCAATATCGACACGGCGAAGCTGAGTCTGAGTTACACCGTCATCCGCTCGCCAATAAGCGGAATCATTGGAAAGCTTATCGTCACACCGGGAAATCTTGTCGGTCAGGGGCAGAACACCCAGCTAGCGACCATCTCTTCCTACGACCCGATTTACGTCTACTTCGCGGTCCCCGAAGCAACTTATCTGGAGTATCGGAGAAGGCATCCAGAGCTGGAATCGGCAAGAATAGGACGCGTTCCACTGGAGATTATTCTTGCCGATGGCCAGCCGTTCCGCCACAAGGGCTTCATCAACTTTGCGGATAGCACTGTAGATCCCACGACGGGAACGCTCTCCCTGCGAGGACAATTCCCGAACCCCGAGGCAGTCCTGCGCGCCGGGCAATTCGCGAGAGTACGGTTTGTTGCCGAAGAGAGGCCGGATGCGGTGCTCGTGCCCAAAGAAGCAATCACGGAAACTCTGAACACAAAGGGCGTGATGGTGGTAGGGCAGGACAACAAGGTGGCCCTGAAGACCATAACTACGGATGGCGAGTACCAGCAATACACAATCGTTCACTCTGGCCTGAAGGGCGGCGAGAACGTAATTGTGCAAGGTCTCCAAAAAGTGAGGCCGGGCATGACAGTCACACCTCAAAAGGCAGCGAGCAACACCAAGGGATAACCCATGGCCCGGTTCTTCATCCATCATCCGGTTTTTGCGATTGTCGTCTCGCTGATCATCCTCATTGCAGGCGGCGTGAGTATCCTCAGCCTGCCCATCGCCCAATATCCCGAGATCACACCGCCGACGATTCAGGTCTCGGCAATGTACACCGGAGCGAATGCGGAAACGGTGGAACAGACAGTCGCCGCGCCTATTGAGCAGCAGGTGAATGGGGCGGAGAACATGCTCTACATGCAGTCGCAGAGTGGCAGCGATGGAAGCTATTCGCTCACCTGCACCTTCAAGGTCGGCACGAACAAGGACATTGCTTCAGTCGATGTGCAGAATCGCGTCACCCAGGCAAACCCCTCCTTGCCTGCCGAAGTTGTCCAGTCCGGTGTGACCGTTCTGAAGAGGTCTTCCAATATTGTCCTGATTATCACCCTCACTTCGCCGGATAAAACCTATGACGATCTTTTCCTAAGCAATTACGCTACGGTTTTTATCACGGATGAGCTCGGCCGGGTTCCAGGCGTAGGCCAGGCGAGCATGGCGATCGGGAAGCGGGATTACGCGATGAGGTTTTGGGTCAAGCCCGACGAGCTTGCTCAACTCGGAGTGACCTCCAGCGACATCGTCCAATCCATCAACGACCAGAATGTTCAGGCGGCTGTGGGCGGTTTCGGGTTGCCGCCAGCGCCAAAAGGCGAGATGTTTCAATACTCGGCCAATGTGAAGGGCCGGCTTACGGACGTGAAGGAATTTGAGAATATCATCGTCCGTACTCGACCTGACGGATCGATCCTGCGACTGAGCGATGTCTCACGCGCCGATCTTGGCGCGCAGGATTACCAATCATCAGCGAGATATAACGGCACGCCTGCCGCTTCGATATTGGTCTATCAACTGCCCGATGCGAACGCGTTGGACGTTGCCAAAGCCGTTGAAGCGAAGATGGCGACGCTCGCGAAGGCATTTCCTCCGGGGCTTCGCTACGATATTGCGCTGGACACCACGCAGTTCGTAACTGCCTCCATCAGAGACGTACTGAAGACTCTTTTCGAAGCGATGGCTTTAGTTGCGGTTGTGGTCTTTGTTTTCCTCGGCAACTTCCGCGCCACACTTATTCCAATGCTGGCGGTTCCGGTTTCCCTCGTGGGAACCTTCGCGGCCTTTGTCGTGCTTGGATTCTCTATCAATCTGCTGACTCTCTTCGCAATGATTCTGGCGATTGGTCTCGTTGTCGATGACGCAATTGTGGTTGTGGAAGCGGTGGAGAAGCATATCGAAGAAGGACTTAGTCCTCTGGACGCCACAGAAAAGGCCATGGACGAAGTTTCGAGCGCGGTCATAGGTATCGCGATTGTGTTGGCCTCGGTATTTGTTCCGGTAGCATTTCTCGGGGGAATCACCGGACAACTCTACAAACAGTTTGCTCTCACGCTTGCGTGCTCTGTCCTGCTCTCCGCATTGGTTGCCCTGAGTCTTACTCCCGCGCTTTGTACAATGCTGCTGCGGCCTCGGAAGAACATGCGCGGTCCCCTCGGATCGTTTCTTCGTGGCTTCAATAAAGTGTTTGAACGTGTAACCAACGGGTATGTGGGAGCGAATCGCGCGATCATTCGCTTTGCTCCTGTCGCCGTGCTTGTCCTCGTCGGCTTGTACTTCTTAACCGGAAAACTTGCCACTACGTTGCCTACTGGCTTTCTTCCCTCCGAAGACCTGGGTTATTTTCTGATAAATGTCCAACTACCAGATGCCGCCTCGCTTGAGCGGACTCAGGCGGTGATGAACAGAGCTGAGGACGTTCTCCTTCATACATCCGGCGTGAAAGGTGTCACCGCGCTAACTGGCTTCGGTCTGCTCAGCGGATCCAACGGTTCCAACATGGGAACGATCTTTGTCACCCTCAAGGACTGGGGGGAGCGCGATGCTTCTGGGCTTACGGCACCCGTGATCATAGAAGATTTGAGCAGGAAGTTTGCCGCATTTCCCGAGGCCGCAATTCTGGTTTTCAATCCACCAGCCATCAGCGGCCTGGGAGCATCAGGAGGATTCCAGTTTGAACTACAGGACCAGAGCGGCAGTGATATTTCGTTCCTCGCTAACGCGACGAACCAACTCGTCAATACGGTCGGCGAGAGAAAGGATCTATCAAACGTATTCAGCACATTCCGACCAGATGTGCCCCAGGTGCAGCTTAATGTAGACAGGGACAAGGTGAAGTCTCTCGGCATTCCCCTGAACGACGTCTTTCAAACGCTGCAAACCTATTTAGGCAGCTACTACGTGAACCAGTTCAACCTCTACGGCCGGGTCTGGCGCGTCTACGTACAGGCCGAGTTTCCCTATCGCTCATCGCCGGGCGACCTGGGACGGCTGTACGTACGGAGCAACGCCGGCAAGATGGTTCCACTCAGTACGCTTGTGACCTCTGCCGCCACCACGGCGCCAAATACGATCATGCGCTACAACGTGTATCGCGCTGCCGAGATCTCAGGCCAGGCTGCACCCGGATATAGTTCCGGTCAGGCGATTGCCGCCATGGAAGAACTGGCCAAAAAGCTGCCTGCGGGTACGGGGTTTAGCTGGACCGGAACCGCATACCAGGAAAAAGAATCTGCAGGTCAGCAAGGCCCCGTCCTTTTAATGGCTGTCGTTTTTATGTTTCTTTGCCTCGCCGCTTTATATGAGAGTTGGGCCGTCCCATTTTCTGTTCTGCTAGGCGTTCCCATCGGTGTTCTTGGCGCACTGCTGGCCGTATGGGTGCGCCAATTTGCAATGGACGTCTATGTGCAAGTCGGCCTGATCATGATTATCGGTCTCGCCGCGAAGAACGCCATTCTCATCGTGGAATTCGCGAAAGATCAATACGAGCAAAAGGGTTTGACGCTTGTTGAGGCCGCTATCGCCGGCGCAAAGCTCCGTTTCCGTCCCATTCTGATGACTTCGTTTGCGTTCATTCTGGGTGTTTTCCCGCTCGTAATTGCCAAGGGCGCAAGCGCGGGCAGCCGGCATTCGCTAGGGACCGCGGTCTGTTTTGGAATGCTCGCTGCCACAGCGATTGGAACGCTCTTCATTCCTATGCTCTATGTGTTGGCCGAAGGCTTGAAGGAGAAGATCTTTGGAGCATCGAAGCGGGAGAGTGCAGCTCCCGCCGGAGAGCCTTCCGGAACGGGGGCACTGTCAAATGAATAAACGAGCATGCAGGGTCCTATCCGCCGTGACGATGCTGGCCACTCTGGAAGGCTGTACTGTCGGGCCGAACTACCGCCGGCCAGCAGTACCGGTTCCGCCCGCTTTTAGAGATTCTCAAGGTACAACGACCGCAGGGACGCAGGACCAGTCTTTCGCCGATCTGCCCTGGTGGCAGGTCTTTCACGATCCGGTACTGCAAAACCTGATCCGGACCGCGCTCAAGAATAACTACGATCTGCTCACCGCGACGGAGCGAATCAATCAGGCAAGAGCGCAGTTGGGGATCACGCGCTCGAATCAGTTTCCTCAGATTCAGGGATCGGGTGATTTCAGCGGCGGTAAGTCCTCATCGCAGCAAACATCAAATATCCTCACACTGGCGGCCGATGCGAGTTATCAGTTGGATTTGTTTGGCGGTCTGCGGCGTGCAACTGAGGCGTCACGCGCACAGCTACTAGGCACCCAGGAGGCACGGCGTGTCGTCGTGCTTACGCTGGTCAGCGATATCGCGAGTGATTATTTTCAACTCTTGGGGCTCGACCTGCAACTTCAAATTGATCGCGACACTATTACGGCCCAGCGGGACTCAGTCAGGTTGACACAATTGCGGGTGGACCGCGGTGTTGCAACAAAGGTCGATGTCCTGCAGGCGCAACAGGTCCTCGATACTGCAAACGCGCAGATACCGGATATCGAAAGACAGATTGGCCAGGATGAAGATGCCATCAGCATCCTGCTGGGAAACTATCCAGAAGGCGTTCCCCGAGGCCAGAAGCTCACGGAACAGTATGCTCCTCCCCAGGTACCCGCAGGTTTGACGTCGGCGTTGCTGGAACGCAGGCCCGATATACACGAAGCAGAGCAAACTCTGGTTGCGGCGAATGCCGAGATTGGAGTTGCCAAGGCTGCCTTCTTCCCCCAGATCAGCCTGACCGGTTCCGGCGGCGGATCGCTCGGCCACCTCACTTTTGCGGGAGTTGGAGCAAGCGCGAATAGCGGGCTTTGGTCCTACGGCGCCAGTTTGGCTCAACCGCTCTTTACCGGAGGCCAGCTTATTTCGAATTTACATCTGGTCAAATCAGAGGAGCGGCAGGCGCTGATTGGGTACAAGCAAACAATTCAGAAAGCTTTCGGCGAGGTTTCGGACGCTCTGATTGGTTATCAAAAAATCCACGAACAACGAATCCGCCAGGAAGCGTCCGTGGCAACGCTGCAGGAGGCAGTGCGCATCTCGGATATGCGTTACCGCGGCGGGATCACCGCGTTCCTTGAAGTTCTCGACAATCAGCGTTCGCTGTTTTCCGCTCAAGTTGCTCTGGCTCAGATACGAACCAGCGAATATCAGAGTTTAGTGACGCTCTACAAAGTGCTGGGGGGCGGATGGAAGTAATGGCAGTCGTTTTGATAACGCAGTGTCAGACATAGGAGGGTGTGAATGACTTCGAATATTTTCGATATCGGCTCACAAGAGTTACGTCGCAATTGGGGATGGCTTCTTGCCATAGGCATCCTTCTGGTCATTTTGGGCATAATCGCGTTGATAGACTCGGTTGCCGTCTCCATCGTTTCCATGATCCTTTTCGGCTGGCTTTTATTGTTGGCCGGCATCGTCGAGGCGGCGCAGGCATTCCGGCATCGCAGGGGCGGCCACTTCTTCCTGCACCTGTTAAACGCGGTGTTTTCGATTGTTGTGGGCCTGATGCTGTGGCGCAGCCCGCTAGCCGGCTCGCTGGTAGTGACGCTGCTTCTGGCCTCGTACTTCGTGGTGGTTGGTATTTTCCGTATCTTTACCGCTCTGACTGTGCGGATTCCTGGATCAGGATGGGCTCTGATGGACGGCATCATCACCTTGATACTGGGAATTCTGGTCTGGGCACAATGGCCGGTATCGGGACTCTGGATCATCGGTTTGTTCATTGGCATCAATTTGATAACAACCGGATGGTCGCAGGTGATGTTGGCGTTTGCAGTACGACGGCTTGCCCCAGAAACAGCCTGACGTGGGTCGTAGTAAGTAGATGGAGCGAAATAACGCCCTAGTCTAGGCTCGGGATCTCTTCTGGGGTTGGAGGAGAGTGAAGGTGATGAAGACGACGGGTACGAGGAAGACCAGGGAGCCGATGACCCACATGGTTACGGCGCCGGCGACCTGGTCGGCCATGGGCGAGATATGGAGGGGGTTCTGCGTGAGGTAGAAGCTGTAGACGGGGCGGTCGCAGAAGGCGAGGAAGGCTGAGAGGGCGGTGTTGACGATGTCCGCAGAGGCCAGGTAGAGGAGCATGAACCAGCCTGGCATGTGTGTGCGTGATGGCCAGGGGCGGATGAGGGGCCACCAGAAGAGTATGGATGAGCCGAGGAAGCAGAGGTGCTCGATGTCGTGCCAGAACTCGTGTTCGAGGGCGAAGTCGTAGGCGGCGGGGATGTGCCAGCCGAGGAAGGTGAGGTTCATGAGGAGCCAGGCTACGATTGGCGTGGTGAGGAAGTGGCCTAGATGGCGGAGGGATTTTCTGCGGATGAATGGGGCGATGATGTGGACGGTGATTGGGTGGGGGAGGCCTCGCAGGAGCGGGACTACTGGATAGCCAAGGAGTAGCAGCGGGGGAGCGAAGGACATTAGGAGAAGGTGCTCCACCATGTGGGCGCTGAGGAGTGCGTCGGCGAATCCGTCCATGGGTGAGCCGATGGAGATCCATAGGATGGCGAGGCCGCCGAGGAAGGCTGCGAGGCGCCAGTCGGGGAATTGGGCGGGGCGAGTTTTGCGGATGGCGAACCAGCCTCGGGTGTAGATGATGGCAGTGAGGATGGTTGCCACGGTGAGAAAGATGGGCGGAGACCATTCTTCGAAGATGGTGCGGTACTCAGGCGGCATGGGAATAGGTTAGACGGTGGTGGGATAGCATTCATTGTTGCCTGGTGATTGAACCTGCAACGGCAAAGACAAAGGCATCGGCAAAAGCAAAATACAGGGGTCTCTCCACTCCGCAACGGACGATGAAACTGTCCGTTGCTACGGTCGAGATGACGAGAGTTTAGGCAGATCATCTACAGAAAACTAGTGTCCGTTGGGTGTGGATGAGGGCAGCTTGCCTGTGATGACCATGTGGCGTGAGGCGTCGATGGCTGGGGCGAGGTCGTTGCCGCGGAGCGTGGTGAGGAAGCGGACGAGGGCTGTGGTCTCGGAAGGGTTGAGGGAGTTGCCGTAGGCGGGCATGTTGCCTCCGCCTTGCAGGACCTGGCGGATGATCTGGTCTTCGGTCATGTGACCGGCGACAGCATCCAGCGCTGGGCCGCGGAGGCCGCCTTCTCCGCCGACGGAGTGACAGTTGCGGCACTGCTTGTTCTGGAAGACGATGGCGCCTTCGCGTTCGAGCGGCGTGCGGTTGTTCAGATAGGTTACGGGGATGGGGTCGCTGGTCCAGGCGTTCATGATGGGACTCCACGGGGTGTACATGCCGAGGCGCGTCAATATGCCGAGACTGACGGCGATGACGGCGACCATGAGAACGGCCAGGGGGCGGCGGGACCAGTGCTTTTCACCTTCGCCAGCTACGAGCGGGAGGAGCAGCATGGCGATGATGATGATGGTAGGAGCGATGAATAAGATCGGGGTTTCGAGGTTGGGCGGGAGGTAGGCGAGGACGGCGTAGATCCAGAGGAAGAAGAAGTCGGGCTTGGGCGCGGTCTGGATGATGGTGGGGTCGGGCTGGCCCGTGGGGCCGAAGGGGCCGAAGATAAGCGCGCAGGCTACGACGGCGAGCATGATGGCTGCGGCGAAGATGGCGTCCTTCCAGGCAGCGTCGGGGACGAAGGAGATGCCGGTTTCTTTGGTGAGATTGTGGTAGTCGCGAGTGTAGGTGGTTTTGCTTACGATACGGCCGGGCATGGGCCACTCGTTGATGCCGAGGCGCAGGACCATCCAGAGATGCACACCGACGAGCACGAGGAGGATGCCGGGGATGACGAAGACGTGCAGGGCGAAGAATCGGGAGAGCGTGGGGCCGGCGATAATGGGGCCGCCGAGCATGAGGTCGACGAGCGGACCGCCGATGACGGGGACGCGGCCGAGGATGGAGGCTCCGATGCCGAGGCCCCAGTAGGCGTCCTGGTCGAAGCGGAGAACCTGGCCGGTGAAGGCCATGACGAGGGTGAGGAGCAGAAGGAAGACGCCGATGATCCAGGTGAGTTCGCGGGGGAACTTGTAGGCTCCGAAGAGGAAGACCTGCGCGAGGTGGATGAGGACGATGGCGACCATGAAGTCGGAGCCCCAGCCGTGGAGGGCGCGGAGGAACCAGCCGAGCTGGACGCTGTTGTTGAGGAACTGGAGACTGCTCCATGCCTGACCGGCGGATGGGTTGTAGACGATGGCGAGAAGGATGCCGGTGACGATCTGCAGGCCGAGGATGACGGTGGCGGCGCTGCCGAAGACGTACCACCAACTGGCGGTGCTGGCGGGGACCTCGTGCTCGGCGGCGTCGATGACGGGCTGGGCGAGGCCGAGGCGCTGCTCGAACCAGTTGTAGAGTGCGATGCTGCGTTGTTTTAGCCCTGCCATGACGCGCACCTCGGTTTGGGTTTGTCGAAGGCGGCGAGTTTTGTGGCGGCGCCTTCGATTTGCGTCAAGGGTCCGGCTTTTGCTGACGGAGTGGCGAGGGTGGGCATCTTGCCGACTTTGATCATGAGGGTGTTAGCTGCGATCTTGTGGTCGTATTCGAAGAGGCCGCGTTCGGGTGGGCCGGAGGCGCGGGCTCCGTCGGCGTAGTAGGCTCCGCCGTGGCAGGGGCAGAGGAAGAGTTTAGATTGCGCGAACCATCGTACGGGGCAGCCAAGGTGGGCGCAGTTGATGGCGAAGACCTGGAAGGTGGTGCCAGAGACGCGGCGGACCCAGCAGGGGATATCTCCGGTCTGGCCGTCCCATGAGGTGGTGATGGGGTTGCGGAAGTTGACGAGGCGGGTTTCGCCTTCGGGGAAGTCTGTGAGCGAGCCGAGTGTGACCCACGAGCTTGCGTCGGCGCGCTTTCCTACGGCGGGGCCGAGGAGATAGCCAACGATGGGGATGCCGAGGATGACGCCTACGACTCCGTTGGCGAAGAGAGAAAGCTTGAAGAGGAAGACTCGGCGGGAGTGGCCCGTGCTAAGTGCGCTTGCGGACTGCGGCTGGGTAGAGTCGGTGACGGGTGGCGCGGGATCGCTGGGTGGGGTCCGTTCGTCTGGTGTCATTGGGCGGCTCCTGCTGGTTGCTTTTCAGGCGTGGGGTAGGGCTGGCCAGGGTTGGCGGTGCGTTGCGAGGCGAGCCACGCGATGATGTCGGTGAGTTGCTGGTCGGTCAGGGGCTGGGCTGCGTCGGAGCGCCAGTCGGGCATGTTGCGGTCGGGGAGTCCGGCGATGGTGATGCTGCGGAGGTTCTGATCGCTGATGAGTGCAAGATAGGACGGGTCGACGAGGGAACCTAGTTTGGGTGTGTTGGTTTTGGGATCCCCAGGGGTTCCTTCACCGTTGGTTCCGTGGCAGCGGGCGCAGGAGGTCGCGAAGGCTTGCTGGCCGCGGGTGGCGTCGCCGGATTGTGTGGCGGCGTATGGTGGCGGGTTTTGGTTGGTGAGGAGATTGGGTTTGCCCCAGGTGCTGATCATGCCTTGTGCGAGTGCTGCTACTTGCTGATCGGTCAACATGCCTCCGGCGCTCTTTGCGAAGGGTGGCATGAGTCTGCCGGGGACGCCGTTGGCGATGATCTGGCGGATGTGGTCTTCGCCGGCGATGGAGAGGTAGACGGGATTGGCGAGCGGGAGGGCTGCCCCGTTTTTGCCGTTCTCTCCGTGGCAGGCGGCGCAGTTCTGTTTGTAGAGCGTGGGGAAGGCGAGGACTTCGTCGGGGCGCATGACTTCGGGCTGCGGGCCGGGGCGGCCGGGGATACGGTTACAGCCGAGTGAGCCGAGGCAGAGCGCGGTGGTGAGGATGAGGACTTTGGGCCGCGATGTTGGGATTTGGTGGCGGCGAAGCCATGGCAAGAGCAACGGCACCCGGCCCTTTCGCAAAGTGCGCGAAAGGATGGGGCCCCCGGTTCGGTGGCGGGGGAGAGACTGTGCTTTGCACCGTGACATAGGTGGGGCCTGGGTCATTGCTCGTCGTCTTTCGTGTCTTCTTTCGTTTCGATGGGGTGATCGCCGTGGAGGCCAGCGCGAACGGCAAACGGCAACGCTTGGAACTGTGGAGTGCGGACTTTGACCTGACGGTTGACGACGTAGCCGCAGACGAGGCCGAAGGCGATCTGCGAGAGGACGAACCAGAACCAGTCGATGCGCGCGTCGAGGATGGGGCTGATGACGCCGAGGGCGGAGTAGAGCAACCCTGTCCAAATAACGGGCGCGACGAAGCCGGCGGTGAGGATAGGCCAGCGGGGGAACATGGGCAGCATGGCTCCGTAGAGGAGGCCGATGAGGACTGAGGTAAGGCCGTGGATGGCTGTGGCGGCGAGCAGGCCTTCGAGGTGGAACTGGCCGAGGAAGGTGTTGGTCTGTCCGGCCCAACTTACGAAGCCGCCTGCAGCGAGGAGATTCACGGCGTACCAGAAGCTGTGATAACGGACGACGCTGAAGATGCCTGCGGGGACCGTCATGGCGAGTCCGCCGGCGATGCCGCCTTTGATGCCGGCCATGATGCTGAAGGTTTCGACGGGGATGAGCTTGCGATGCATTGCTCCTTCGGGAAGGCGTTCGCGGGCGGTGCGGGTGCTGGCGATTTCGATGATTTCGACCTGGGTTGGGACGGAGATGTGATGCTCGTGAGGGAAGACCTGGAAGAACCATCCCCAGGCTGCTCTGAGCGTGAGGACGAGACCGAGGAGACTGATGACCCAGTGCGTCACCATGCCGCCAAGCATGAGGGCGATGCCGAGAGCGAGCACAAAGGGCCACGTCGTGGGCGCGGGGAGAATGACTGCGCCGGTCATCCTTGTATGGCCGTCTTGCGGCGTGTGGTGCTGCGTGTAGTCGCTTTCCATTCGTGTCCTCCCTTCTGAAAGTTATCTGCCTATGACGTAGACAACGAGGAAGACGAAGACCCAGATGGCGTCGACGAAGTGCCAGTAGAGGGAGAGTACTTCGAGGCGTTCGGAGTGCTCTTCCTTCATGTGCCCGCTGAGGGAGACGCCGAGGGCGATCGACAGCATGATGAGGCCGACGATGACATGGGTTGCGTGCAGGCCGACGAGTGAGTAGTAGGTGGTCCCGAAGAGATTGGTACGGATGGTCAGGCCTTCATCGTGGATGAGGTGATACCACTCCTGCGCGGTGCTGGCCAAGAAGAGAGCACCCAGCAGAACGGTAGAGGCGAGGCCGAGAGTGCAGCTGCGGAGGTTGTGTTTGCGCAGGGCGCTGACTGCCCAGTGGACGGTGAAGCTGCTCGATAATAGGCAGATGGTGCCGAAGATGGGAAGTTCGAGGACATCTCGTGGCGTGGGGCCGGTGAGACTCTTGCCCAGGTAGTAGATGTAGGAGACGAAGAAGATGATAAAGATGGCGGCTTCGGCCACGATGAGACAGACCATGCCAACGGTGCCGCGATAGGGCAGTACCCATGGCTGCTCAAACTCGTTGCTGATGGGAATCGTGCTGGTTGTATTCATCATTCGTAGTCCGAGTCCGGATCTTCAGGATGCTTGCGGTCCCACAGGGGGCGACGGCTGTTGACGGTTGGATCGACGGCGAAGTTGTAAGAAGGCGGTGGAGAGGGGGTGGCCCACTCGAGCGTCCAGGCGTCCCAGGGGTCGTGGCCGGCGGCTTTGCCACGGAAGTAGGAATGCACCAGGTTGTAAGCGAAGATGGCGACGGCTGCGGCCTGGAAGATGGCGCCGATGCTGGCGATCATGTTCCACGACTCCCAGCCGCGGCCAGCCTCGTAGGTATAGATACGGCGGGGCATACCGAGGAGGCCGGGGACGTGCATGAAGTCGAAGGTGAGGTGGAAACCGATGATAAAGAGCCAGAAGTGCCATTTGCCGAGCGTCTCGCTCAGCATGCGGCCTGTGGCCTTTGGGTACCAGTAGTAGAAGGCTGCGAAGATGGCAAAGAGGATGGCTCCGACGAGGACGTAGTGGAAGTGCGCGACGACAAAGTAGGAGCCGGTGAGTTGCCAGTCGAAGGGAGCGGCGGAGAGCATGATGCCGGTGAGTCCGGCGATGAGGAACTGAAAGAGAAAGCCAATCGAGAACATCATTGGGACAGCGAAGATGATCTTGCCCCCCCAGATGGTCGCAAGCCAGTTGAAGATTTTGATGCCAGTGGGCACGGAGATGACCATGGTGGCGAAGACGAAGAAGGTGTTGCCGGCGGGACCGAGGCCGACGGCGAACATGTGGTGGGCCCAGACACTGAGGCTGATGAAGCCGATCGATACTGTGGCCGCGACCATCGCGGGATAGCCGAAGATCGCCTTTCGGGAGAAGACGGGGATGATCTCGTTCATGAAGGCGAAGGCGGGTATGACGAGGATGTAGACCTCGGGGTGGCCGAAGATCCAGAAGTAGTGCATCCAGAGGACGGCGGAGCCGCCGGCCTGGGTGTCGAAGAAGTGGGAGCCGATGTAGCGGTCGAGCATCAGCATGATCTGGGCGGCGGTGAGGGGGCTGACGGCGACGAAGACCATGCTGCTCATGACGAGATACAGCCAGGGTAGAAGCGGCATGCGCGTCATCTTCATGCCCTTGCAACGCATGCAGATGATGGTGGTGACGATATTGAGTGCGGTGCCGATGGAGCCTATGCCGCTGAGGAAGACGGACAGCGTCCAGTAGTCCGTGCTGTGGCCGGGGGAGAAGACCTTTGCGGTTAGGGGTGCGTAGGCGAACCAGCCGACGTCAGGAGCGGAGCCTGCGCCGTAGAGGCCGCTGGCGCCGAAGTAGCTGAAGTAGAGGAGCAGGCCGGCGAAGCTGGAGACCCAGAAGCTGAAGGCGTTGAGGCGGGGGAACGCCATGTCGCGTGCGCCGATCATCAAGGGGACGAGGTAGTTGCCGAAGCCGAAGAGGATGGGCATGCCGACGAAGAAGACCATCGTGGTGCCGTGCATGGTGAAGAGCTGATTGAAGACCTGCGGCGAGACGAAGTGATTGTTGGGGACGGCGAGCTGAATCCGCATGAGCTCGGCTTCGAAGCCTGCGATGACCAGGAAGACCACCGCGTAGAGGATGTACATGATGCCGATCTTTTTATGATCGACTGTCGTTACCCAGTCATAGATGACCTCGAATGGCGGGCGTTTGGCCGCGAGGGTCTCATCGATTGCTTCCATTACTGGAGTTCCGTTTGCCATGCTGCGCTTCTTTCCGGTAAGGGGCTAATGAAGCGTTGTGAGATAAGCCGTGATGGCATCGAGGTCGTGATCGTTGAGGTGCATCGAAGGCATGAGGACGCCGGGCTTCATGGAGTTTGGATCGTTGATCCACTGTCTGAGGTTCTGGGGGGTGTTCTGGATTGGACCAGAGGCAATGGTGTCACGGGATGCGAGATGGGTGAGGTCGGGACCGAAGCGTCCTGTGGCGACGGTTCCCGCGACGGTGTGGCAGTTGATGCAGGCGTTGTGCATGAATACGGTCTGGCCTTCGGCGGCGGCAGGGTTGCCGGTGAAGTCCTGATTGGCCGGCTGCTGCTGCTGTTTGATCCACGCTGCGAAGTCTTCGGGTGATTGCGCATAGACGCGGAGCAGCATCTTTGCGTGCTGCGTGCCGCAGTATTGGGCGCACTGCCCGAGATAGAGGCCGGGCTGCTGGGCATCGAGCCACATCGTGTTGAGGCGATTTGGAATGACATCCATTTTGCCCGCGAGGCGCGGGACCCAGAAGCTGTGATTGACGTCGGCTGACGACATCTCAAGGTAGGTAGGGGTGGGGGTGGCAGGGTTGCTGACGGGGATGTGCAGTTCGTTCGCGGTGACGACGCCGAACCTGGGATAGTGGTACTCCCACCAGAACTGGTGGCCGATGACGGTGACGTCGAATGAGCCCGCCGGCTTGGGGATGCTTTCCGTGCCGAGGATAAACCGGGTGGTGGTGAGGAAGAGCATCACCACGATGAGAATCGGAATGACCGTCCACGCTAGTTCAATCTGATTGCTGCCGTAGATCTGGGGCGGTTCGCGGTCTGAGTCCGTGGGCCGATGGCGGAAGCGGAGCAGAGCATAGAACAGCAAGCCAGCGACTATGAGGAAGATGGCTGCTGTGATGGAAAGCACAAGCATGGACAGACTGAAGATGGAGCGCGCTGGGGTCCCTGCGGGATCAAAGATATTGGTGGGAGATTGGGCGCGAGCTGTACCAGCAAGGAGGGAGACCCAGCACAATGCACTTAAAATGGGAAGGGCTGAGGTGAACTCGCTCTTGCCGGAAGGCCGCGTTATCGGATGTTTGGCTTTGGGTAACAAAGTCGTTGCCTCGTTATGCTTCTTTTTGCCAAAACGCATGTTCGAAACTCTGCATCCGCCAAAATCCTATTCCAATAACGAATTCAATTCACGAAAATAATGAAGTTCTTCCGGGAAATCGTCAGCGCTAGACGTTGTAAAAACCAGTGTTGGCCGCCGTCTCGACCAGCTCGAGCGCGGCCAGCAACCGGCATAGGTCCTACACCGAAAGGCAAGCAACGTCGACCCGGCGATTTGTGCTAAACCGTGTGGGGATTTGGCAGGACAGTTGCTTTAAGGAATTTCATTGCAGTGCAGCAATTTCGTGCCGGCTTTGAAACAGAATTTGCGACAGCGGCGATGAGTGCGGCGCATTGTGGATACGGCACTAGAGATTTGCCTTCTAAGCGCATCAGCCTTTGCGGTATTGCTCATCTGTGACGTGCTCCATCCAGTCGACCACCTTGCCGTCGAGCTTTTCCTGAATTGCGATATGTGTCATCGCTGTCGTCGGCGTGGCCCCATGCCAGTGCTTCTCGCCTGGTTCGAACCACACAACGTCGCCCGGCCTGATCTCCTCGATGGGACCACTCTCTCGCTGCACCCGCCCCAACCCTGAAGTCACAATAAGAGTCTGACCAAGCGGGTGAGTGTGCCAGGCTGTGCGCGCACCCGGTTCAAATGTGACGCTGGCCCCGGATACACGTGCGGGATCGGGTGCCTGAAACAGGGGATCGACACGCACAGTGCCGGTAAACCAATCAGCTGACCCCTTGGTGGATGCCTGTGTACCAACTCTCTTGATGTCCATAATCTTGTTTCCTTCCTTTGTGTTCATTGTGATTTCGATGTCTGTGCTGACCTGCAACCGAAGATTGGACGCTTCCTCTCAGGTCTCACGCGGTACGATCTTCACCGTGGCGGAACGGGCACGTTCGCTGATCATCGGCTGGAGATAAGGGCTGCTTTTGTACTTCGCTCGATAGGCGTCGTCAATACGATCATTGATTGACCCGTCTACCGGCTCGAACGTCACTTCTTTCCTCATCCCCCCAGCTGTGATGCGTCCCGCCCGCTGCCGTATGGCGGCCCGGTACCAAGTGGAGGCATGCCCGTTATAGCCTCGCACGTATAGGGCGTCATCAACTACGACCGACCATATCCACGTCGAAGTTCCATACGTCACTCTATCCTCACGAAACGGTGAGATATGCAGATCGTCAGTCTCGGCGATTTGGCGCAATTCATCTTTCGACCATGAGCTCATGAGTAATCTCCGTGTATTTCGACATGATCGCTATTTCTGCCGCTTCTCAAAGACTTCTCGCGGCAAAGAACCAAATACGGAGCCACAAACGCCCACCCTTCATCCCTCACATCGCTCGGATAGCCCGACCGAACACGCTCGCCCATGCCTCCATCGTCAATTCCACAGAGTCATTCCGCTATCACAAAGCAAACAAAGGGATAAAGTTAATAACAGGCTCTAGGGCCATTGTCCTTGGTTACAGGACGACGCTTCAACTTGAAAAGCAACTGCATAATATTGTCACTAGAAATGTGAATCTCACACATATTGTGTTTAGCCGAGCGGTTCGCGGCGTAGATGGCAAAATCGAAATTGACGCAGCCTTGCGCGGAATTTAATAGCAGAGAGGATGGAAGAATATGACAGAGGAACGCAGCAAGCCCGTCGTTGTCCATATGGATATTCGGAAGTTGAAACCTGAACCGGAAACCAATCTTCCGTCCCTCACCAATGCAAAGCTGGAGGCGTTGATCGAGGAAGCGGTGGTCGATGCTTACGGCGACGACGAACAGAAAGTTGGTCTACTCACCATGATGCAGGAGCATCTGGCATTGCCATTTTCTGTGAGTATCCTCGGTGTTGAGGCCACCGTGGTGAAGGTGGATATGACGCGCGATGGTCGAATTGTAGCGGTCTGCCAGCGAAACGGCATCGGCAGAGAATTGAAATTCTCGATCTGCCGCTGCCCAAGCCAGTTCCGGCAGGCGCGGAATGGATTGCGGCATACAGCCATTGGCGCAGAGGGTTTTAAGTGAGCGAGTACCAGTATTACGACTTCAAAGCAATTGACCATGCGCTGACTAAGACCGAGATGGCCGCCCTTCGTGCCATCTCCACGCGCGCGTAATTACCACGACGAGCTTTACGAATCACTACGAGTGGGGCGACTTGAAAGCCGATCCGCTCAAACTTCTGGAAAAGTATTTCGATGCATTTGTCTATGTGACAAATTGGGGTATGCGAGAGCTCCATCTTCGCTTGCCGCAGGAGTTGGCCGACTTCAAACAGCTCAAGTCGATTCTTCCAGGCAACGCCGTGCGGGTACGAAGCGCGGGAAAATTCGTGATTATTGCATTTGAAAGCGAAGTTGAGTCCGACGACGGCTGGGATGATGGCACTGGCTGGATGGGATCGTTGGTTTCCCTGCGCTCCGATCTGCTTCGGGGCGATCTTCGCTGCTTGTATCTCGGGTGGCTTATGTGTCCGCGCGGATGAGCGGGCAAGGCAACTGAGTGCGAAGCGAGAGGCGGATGCAGCACGGAAGAAAGCGAAGGACGAGGCGGATCGCGTGCTGTACCTGGACCATCTAGCAATGCGTGAAAAAGCAGTCTGGAAACAGGTGGAGGCGCATATCCGGAAGCGGCAACCGAAGGATTACGACCGGGCTGTCCTCCTGCTAGCTGATCTGCATGATCTCGCTATTCGCCAAGAGGACGAAACCGGGTTCCAGTTGACAATGGAGGAGCTTCGCAAGAGGCGTGCAGCCAAAGAAAGCTTCCTGCGTCGTCTGACAAAGGCGAAGTTGTAGGGGAAGTGTGCAAATCACCGTTATCCGCCAAGAAGCACTTGTACCAAAACCGAAAACAAAGGCTTTGCTCTCGGCCACCCCAGAAAACTTACTCAAAATATTCTGTGCAAGTCCCAAGCCGCGGAAGTTGGGCTAGCTTTCGAAGCCTTCAAAGGCTTCGCGGATGATTGCCTCGATGGAGGCCACTTCATCGTCGGTCAACTTCTCAAACTCGCCTTCGCACCTCTTGCGGCCTAGCTTGCCTTCGTTCAGGCGGATGAACCTGACGAGATTGTCCGCCATTCTGTCCGGCATCTCGACCATGTTCATGATGCGGCGCAGGAAGTCGATTTCCTGAGGCAGATCCTTATCGATGGCGCGCGCAACGCAGGCGTAGAGAAACTCCGCCGCCTCGGTGCAGTCGAAATATCGGTACAGGTCGGCCGTATCGTTCAGGACCTCGACGTTTCTCTCGGGCGTCGGCCTCCATTCGATGAAGTTCATCAGAGGACCGGAATGCGCGCGCAGCGTATCGCGGTAGGTATCGATCCGGTCGAGCATAACCGGAGAAACGGGGAATACTATGCCGGGCGGTGTGAATTTTCTCTCCGCCAGAACGTGATGGATCAGGCAGCGGTGGAGACGCCCGTTGCCGTCCTGGAACGGATGGATGTAGACGAAACCGAACGCCGTCGCCGTCGCCTGGAGCACGGAGTCGAAGTCTCCCTCGCGCATGCGCTCGTTCGCGGCGATCATCCCCTGCATCAGGGGCTGCAGGTCCTGCGGTCGCGCGCCGATGAATTCCAGTAGCGGATCGCCCTCGTGATCCCGCTCGCCCAGGAAAATGCTGTCCGGCCGCAACACCGAGAAAACTTTTCTGGAAGATCGACTACTACTCAGACCCTTCACGCGCTTTCGGCGCGGAAGATACCTTCGATATCACTCATTGCTATCGCGTTCTTTCCACGCAGATCTCCGTCTATCCACTGGACTCCGGCGGACCATCTGTCCGCCCACGAATTCCGTAATCGAGCGCAATTAAGAGGAGTGAGACGAAGCAAATCTATCGACGAAAAACAGCGATTTCCGCTAAATCACTCAAAATAAATAGGATGCTCACTGCACCCGTTTTTGTGCCTGAGCCAAGCGGAGAGGACAGTGTATCGGATGATCAACTTTTGCTTATAGAAAGCCCACCACTCGATTGCAATATCCTCAGACAACCCACCGCTCTTGTCCTGAGATGTGCAGCCAACGTCGAGATCGTCTCGTGTGACAGCCCCTCTTCCTCCGTCTTGGATTGAACATCGGCGACTGTATCAGGGAGAGTGGTGGCCATTGCTCGAACTCGATCTATCAATGCTCCCTCATCAAGGCGCAGTTCGGTCGCCATTTTTTGCCAGTGCCGCAATCCAATGTTGCTCAAGCGATACTCGCCACCGATCTTCATCGCGAGTTTCACTCTCCGCAGACTCGCAGCGCGATACGGAAGGATGCTGGCAAGATCGTAGATTGGCGCAAGGCGCACCCCAGCCCCTGAACCAATCAGCAGCGAGTAATTCTTAGCGTGCGCGTCTGTTCCCGCAATGAGCCAATTGAAGGCTATCGCGTCCGTGAACGCGTCCACGTCTTCGGTCGGTTCGCTGGACTGATCTCGGATCAGTTCTACAATCCTGGCGATCCCTGGCCCGCCATCGCTTTCGTACTTGCTCGTGGGATGAAGTCCGAGAGCTTGGCACATATCCTCTTGATGAATGCGCGACCACAGGGCTCCATTTCGGACGCGATCATACCGCTCTACGACGATTGCGATTTCGTCTCCAAAGTGAAGGACCTTTGAGTTGGGGACAATGATCCCAAGTGAACGGGCAAGCCGGAGTGAGAAGTGTTCATTCTCGGCGTGACCTTCAAAATCGCCTGTGGGCGGCTTCAGAATGTGCGTCGTCGGAGTGCGACCGGACGGAACTCCCCAGCGCTTTCCATCGAAGAGCAGCGCCGTCTTCGGCTGTGCGCCAGCCAAACTGAATCGGCCCGTATCGCTCTCTACTCTCCAGGCAGAGTGGTCAGCACGCAACGCTCTTAGACGCTTTGCAACGTCGTTCTGGCTGATCCATACAGTTTCTTGAGCAGCAGGCTCCTCAGCCATCACCTCAAGACGCTCTCGGCTCACGAACTGAGCGGCACCAGCGCAGTCTTCTCCTACGTGTTCAATGAGCCGAAAAACATTCCTCGGCGATACATGAAACTCTCTTCCCCAACTTTGGAGGACACGTTCATTGTCAGGTAGCAAACCCCAAAGAAAGGGCTCGATCCGCTTGTGGCCGTGCGTAACCGAACCAAGCGGCATCGAAAGCGACAGCGGATATGCGTTGGGATTGCTGAGCCAGCTCTCGCTATAGGTGAACGATAGTCTCGCGCTCTTGTGAGTCACAGTTCCGACGTCACGGCCATCCAAGAGAGCTATGAGTTGATTGGTCATCGGCGTTTCTTCAAGGAACTCAGGACATTGTTGATGTCGGTAGCGCCCGCCTTCTCATTCGAGGTCGCCTTTGAAAGTGAATCAATCTGCAGATCGATTGAAACTCCGAGCGTCTTGAGCGTCCGCAGGATGAGACCAATTTCCGCACGCGGCTTCCCCTGCTCAACTTCAATGAGCCATTTGCGGCTGGTCCGCGCCTTTTCAGCTAATGCGACTTGATCCATCCCGAGTTTGGTACGGCGCTCACGGATGAAGGCTCCTAGATCGGTCGCGGTTCTCATGCGCATAGGCGACTCCACTCTCGAACTGTCTTCTAAGGGTAACCGGACGGTTACAATCCGTAAAGAGAGCGAACGGTTACAAAGACCCAAGAGAGTGAACGGTTACACGCATTCTGCACCCCAATCAAGTCTAGGGGCCGAGATTGATCTGGAGATGCAGCAATACTCATGACCTGGTCACGTACGCAGCCAAGTCACTCCGTAGCGACATTTGGGACGCTTTCGGAATATCAGCTCACTATGCGTTCGGGATGGTCACAACGGGCATACTTACGCAGGTCCGCTACCGGGATCAGAACACGACCACCAATCCGCCTCGTCGGCAGACGTTTCGAGGCCACAAGGTAGTCAAGCCCACGCTGGCTAATAGAGAGAAGTTGAGCGGCCTCTTCACGGCTAACCAGCAGTTTGTCTTCAGGCGCGACAGTGACTCTTTGAGGAGACTTCTTGCGATCACCCCTGAATTCTGTTCCTGCTCGCTCCCGTTATACCTTCAATCCGCCCGTCTCAAACTCAATGACCCGATCTGCCCACATAGTTCATCCCCTATACAGAATTTTCGTGCCCTTTCCAAACCGTCCTCATCCTCAAATACAGCTGCTGATTGCAAGTCCTTCAATTCCGCGAATAGGGCGCTCAAAGACTCAACCCGAAACCCATACTCAACTCCATGTCGTGCGTCGTCGGCACGACCTTCGGCTGAGGTAAAGCAACAGCCTGTTCCGGCCTAAGGGTACTCTGCTGCGAAACATCATGGCCTAATGCCTTTGGCAACTTCTCCAGACTGTCGGTAAATATCTGCGCGTAAAATTGACCGCGCGAGATCGAGACATATGCCATGCGGCTGTTGAGCAGATCCTTCGCGCCAAGTTCCGTGTCTACATGGACCAGCACCCGCTCCGCAGTCTGTCCTTGGCTGGAGTAGCTGGTCACGGCGTATCCGTGGTCAAAATGAGGATGGCGTTGCTTATTTGGTGCCGGGAGGGGGGCGAACCCCCACGAGGTTTCCCTCGGCGGATTTTGAGTCCCGTTTTTATGGTTTTGCAGCGAGTCGCAATGGATCGCGCAAAGCTGCACAACTATTTCATTTTCAATACGATATGAGTCATATTGTGTTTGCAATGCCTCGCATGAAAAAGCACAAAAGTTGGAAACGAACAGCCACCAAAACAGCCACCAGATTTCATCATTTTCTCGGCGGATTTCTGTTCTAACGTACTCCAGCTTAGTGGCGGTTCTGTCGCTGGTGGCTATTCTGGTGGTCGCTATTAGAAACCACCACAGCCCGCGTCGCAATCATAGCAAGCGGGATTGCGGCTGGGGAGACTGAGAATCCACCGAATCACTATGCTCTCTGGCTGGCAAGGACTTCTTCAAAAAATTTGCGCACGCGCTCAAATACGGCGGTAAGGTCTGGTGGCAATCCGCATTCCTTTGCGAGAGTTTGAAATGGCGTCGTCCATTCCGATGGTGGGGCATCCAGCGTTTTTGGTAAGGGATGCGTTTCGCGGCGCTCAAACGTCAGCCGCAGTGCGTTAAGAATCCTCTGCCGGTCCAATGTGTTGTCACCGACCAGGAGCGCCATATCCACTAGATCCTTCACACGGCTGTTGGGAGTATTGCGCGGCAGCGTGTATGCGTGAATCTTTTCGGCGAACTGTTGTTCGCGGGCAATCAACGGCACCTGTGACCGTTCGATTCCAGCGAATGCGAGCCAATCGCGCGTTTCGATGATCTCCACTGGATGTATGACAATATCTCCGATGCCTGCGTCGAGGTGGAACTTTGCGAAGATTCTTCCATCCATACGAACTTCGACCGGATAACGCGCTCCTCCATAAGGAGCAGCCGTTATGTCCATCATGGGAGAACCAATCGTGAACTCGAACCAATCTCCCAGCGGGAGACTGGCCGCTGCTTGAAGCATCTCCCGGACAATCTGATTTATATCGCTGCCATCGGTTCCATCGTTTACTCGCCCCATAGTCAGGTCGATGTCCACGGTAGATCGTGCCATCTTAAAGCGAAGTTCCAGGGCGTAGCCGCCCTTCAACACCCACGGCACCGAACTATCGTGAAACAACCGCGCCAGCAAACGATCGAATGACACCTGCCGCCTGAGACGGTTGATGTCGGTTTGCTCCGTCTGCGATGTCTTCTTCAAGCGTTCTTCAAGGGCTCTCCGAAAGGCTCCAGCGGTTGTGTACTTTTTCGGTTCTGTCATTTGGCAGCTCGTGAGATTGCTTCTTCGATGAACTTGCGTGCAGGCTCGCCTATCGTTGCTTTTTGAATCTGCTGACGAGTAATTAGTCCCCGATCAACCGCTTGTCTAGCCGCCTGACGAATGAAGTCCTTCTGTACTGTCCCGTCTTCAATGAGGTCAACAACCGTTCGCAGAGGCCGCGTGTATCTATACCCAGGGCCGCTCTGGATATCGCTTTCTGCAAGATGGCTGTGATGGAGTACGAGAACGCCGGGAATCTCGCTATTACGCCGGAAGTTGGGAGGAACGGTCATATGGAGTTTGGCCGGATTGAGATCAGACAGTTCATGGAGACTGATTGCCGTTTGATGGCTATAAACCCCTTCGACCTCTTCCTTCCGGTTCTTTGACCAAAGCGACCAAAGGGCAAGGTCTGGCCGATCCGTCACAGGAAATCGAGCGAGCCGATAAATGCCACGATGCTCACGAATCCAGTTCCCAACCTGAACGTGGTAAGGATGCGTGTTTTCTGCAAATCCTGCCGCCTTAGCCTGCTTCGTGGTGAAGTAGCCTTGTTGCTGTTCGGCAAGATCGAACAGGCGACGCGATGCTTCCTGACGAGCCTGAGTCATGATCACAATACTACAACTAATTTGAAGTATTGTGCTATCGCCTTCTTGGACGGCCAGCATCTCACCACGTCGCACACTTCAACCCGCGACCCTATGCAAAATGCTCAAGCCACAATTCTTTCAGGATGATCCCCGCGCGCATACTTTCGCAGGTCTGCCACAGGAATCAAAACCCTTCCACCGATTCTCCGAGTCGGAAGTCTCCGATTTGCTATCAGGTAATCGAGTCCACGCTGGCTAATGGAAAGTAACTGGGCCGCCTCCTCACGGCTGACCAGCAGCTTCGCCTCGGACGGAATGGTAACTCGTGCTGGTGGTTTCTTGCGCGCGCTGTTAAATGCCTGCATCGTCTGCTCCTTCGATAGAGACTTCTCTTTGCTTACAAACCCAATCCGTACCCAATGCCCCGCTCTAATACGCGTTCTGATGAGGGACCAATCTTCTGAGCAAGCGCAGAAATGGCTTGCTCCGGCTGATACACGCTCTTGTGGGAGACATCATGGCTCAAGGCCTGCGCCAACTTCTCGCGGTCATTGGTAAATAACTGCGCGTCCCATTGGCCACGCGAGACGGAGACATACGCCATACGATGATTCAGCAAATCTTTTGCACCTAGCTCGGTGTCTACATGGATCAGTACACGCTCTGCGGTCTGCCCCTGGCTGGAATGACTTGTGACGGCGTAGCCGTGATCTAGGTGCGGAAAGCTCTGCACTGTGAACTCCACGTTGTGACCACTATCCAGCTTTAAGTGCATCGAGCCATTCCGCGCGATACTCTCTATGCTTCCCAACTCGCGATTGGCAACCTTCAACTCCTGATTCGGTGCCGTGAACTGAACACGATCACCAACAGCAAACGCCTTCTCCTGCGCACGGTAGACTGAGACGCCCATCTGACGGCGCGGATAGTAGGTCGTCTGCTCTCCGTTGCCACGCAGAACGGTCAACAGGTTCTCCTGACCATTCACATCAACCACGCGAGCGTATTCACCGTTGCCAATGCCAGTTTCCTTCGATGCCCGTGAATAGTGAAGGATGTCGTTGGCCTGATACTTCTGCGCCCAACTCCGGTCTGCTCCCGTCAACTCCTGACGAGGCACAAGCACCTGCATCATCTGTTCCTGCTTAGCGACTACACCTCGCGCCTGCAGCACGCGATGAATCTCCGTGTTGATCTCGGCGCGTGAGCGATTATCCGGCGAAACGACCAATGTATTCTCAGGCGAAGAAGCATATTCGCGAGCTATCGCTGTGATTCGGTCTTCACGGCCTCTCACCTCGTGGACGCGGCCCTGGATGTCAAGGTTCTCGATTGCGGCGGCTACATGTCCATGCGCCAAAAGCTCAACGGCCTCTTTCAACTCCGGGTCGCGCTGACGCAGAATCTCATCCAACTTGACCGTGTGCATCCCGGCTTCTTGAAGCTGTGCAAAAGGACGCCCAGCTTCCACACCTTCATGCTGGCGCACATCGCCCACGAGTAAAACACGATCATGCCGGTGAAGACGTGACATAAACTCGTGCATATGCCGCGTTGAGGCGAGAGAAGACTCATCCAACACATAGAGCCGCTTCTCCCCTCTGTCCGGCTGCTCCCCTCTAGCAAGATGATGCTGAAGCGTCGATGTCTTCATCCCAGCCTCAGATAGCTTCTGTGCCGCTCGACTAGTAGGAGCGAATCCTTCTACGGAGTATCCCTGCGCTTCCACCCCTTCACGAATGACCGCAAGCGTCGTCGTCTTTCCTGCGCCTGCAACCCCATCTAACCCCACGATCTTTTCGCGACTCAGGAATATGTCATCGACTGCGGCAAGCTGCGACTTGCTCAATTCAGGGTGAAGATCCTCTGTGTGAATGCGCAATATCGACGAAACCAACATGGAGTTCTCATAGCGGTGCTCATTGCTCCTCTGCACAACACCAACGATCTCCCGCTCCATACGAACCATCTCGGCCGTTGTGTATTGAGGCGCTGCTCTGCCATCGGTCCGCTCAACCAAGCGGAACTCTCCACGCTTTACGCGTTGCTCAAACTCCTGCCACACTTCGCTGTAGGTGGCTTGCCCCATACTGCGATCCATTGCCGCTTGCAGGATGCTCCGCTCATCCTGCACGGCAGACCGCTCAAAGACGTGGTTGCGCGAATAGGTCAGTGCTTGCTGAACAGTTTTCTCGGGCTGTTGTTCGACTTTGTGAATATGCTCTCGCGCTTGAGCCATGACATGATTCGGCTGATTTCCAAACTTCACCGCAAGCTCACGGTGCCGCTCCAGAACCTCTTCTCGTGAAAGCAGGTCTTTGCTGTCTCTTGTGCGATGGGCCGCGACCTGTCGGGGTTGAGAATCGAGGCCGTCGTAGCGCAGGGAAAAACCTCCTCGCAGAAGGAAACCGCTGGGCCGCAGAAGTCCATCAATGGATTGAGAAGTATGGACTGGATGAACTGATGCGACGTTTGAATTTCAGGGGTGATAGAACACCGTGCGTACATCTCTTCGTTATGGGCCGCTATCACTCTCACTTGACCGGCTTTGACAGCCGAAACTCCAAGGCAGCATGGACCGATTGGGCTCATTTTCGCAGGTGCGTCCTCGAAGGTGGTGAGACCTTGTCACTAGCCGCACTAAGGTCGCGAGTTGAAACGAGAATGGCTGAGGCCCGTGACTCAAAGAAGGGAGAGAGCCTCATGCTTCCAATTGGAGACGTTGCCGTAGTTCTTAATCCCACGGCAGCGCCGACGGCTTAGAGAATGTCGGGGCGTTCCGTGAAACCAGAGAAGCGAACAGCCACCAAAACAGCCACCAAACTTTTTGTTTCTCGGGTTTCGAGAGGCAAAAACAGTGTAAGTCTTTTATTTTGTTGGTGCCGGGAGGGGGGGTCGAACCCCCACGAGGTTGCCCTCGGCGGATTTTGAGTCCGCTGCGTCTGCCAGTTCCGCCATCCCGGCTCAGGAGGGCTGTAACCGACAGTATCGCATAGCCG
>Ga0182024_10003782_pt1 | contig 35501 bp, 22 predicted proteins | sample P32metaG_FD_120480 | JGI IMG/M metagenome (GOLD analysis project Ga0182024, IMG submission 120480) | Permafrost microbial communities from Stordalen Mire, Sweden - P3-2 metaG (Illumina Assembly) | ecosystem: Environmental > Terrestrial > Soil > Wetlands > Permafrost | place: Sweden: Stordalen...
GAGTTACGGCAGCTGCCATTCCTGATTGTAGGGGAAAATACGGCGCAATGCAGTTGAGTGGAATGGAACACCGAGTTGCCGGAGAATTCTGAATTTCGTCGCGGCCTACTTGGGGCAAATCTCGGCTTCAAGGCTGGACTCGATCCATCTTGCGGTCACCCCTGTGAACTGACGCGCTATGGTTCCACTCAGGCCGCCCGAAACGTCTATTTTTGTGAGCAGCGGAGGATGTTTGCTTCTCCAACAAAGTTGCTCCGTACTGCGCTGGACACATTACCGAAGACGGAAATGCGGGGAAGAAACGGTGCAGTTTTTCTTCAAAATAAGAAGAAGGAACAACAATGAGAAGGAACAATAATGAGAAGGAACAGCAGTCACTCTTCCGTCCTCCTGGTACAGAGATTTCCGTATCCCATTCGTGATAGAGTTGGCGGCAATCCTGTCCTTATCAGCCGAAGTTAGACAAATAGATTCTGAAGTCATCGGGGCACATCCTCCGAGAAAGGTGCCGGGGACAAAAGTATGCGGCTCCTCCGTGGTTTTTTCCTTGGTTTATCCGCAATTACATTCATCAGCACTACCCAAGCCGTCACCCAGAGTGCCGCCCCCAGGGCAAACTCGACCTCCAGGATTCTCGAGAACGTCGACGAAAATCAACTCGTAACTCTCAAAGGCAACACCCATCCCGCAGCGACTGCTGGGAATGATCGTGGGCAGGTCCGGCCCGATCTCGCCATGACGGATATTGTGCTGGTGCAGAACAGAGGCCCTGAACAGCAGGCGGCCTTCGACGAGTCTGTCAGCAGCCAGTACGATTCTTCCTCATCCAATTTTCATCATTGGCTTCAACCCGCGGAAGTCGGCGAGCGGTTTGGACCCTCTTTGACCGAAATCGCAACCGTTTCGAACTGGCTTGCGAGCCATGGGCTTTCTGTTGCTGCAGTGTCGAAGGACCGGATGTCAATCCGGTTTGGAGGGACGGCTGCGCAGGTCGAAAGTGCCTTTCATACGGAGATTCACAATCTGTCGATCAACGGGGAGAGACACATCGCCAACATGTCCGATCCGCAGATCCCCGCTGCCCTGGCGCCATTGATCGCTGGCATCAAGGGGCTGCACAACTTTCTCCCCCATCCGTTGCACCGCATGGGCAGCAAGGTCCAGTTCAGCCCCGACGCTCACGGCTGGGTCAAGGTGGCAGAATGCGTCCGGCGCGAATCTCGCTGCCGGAGCATTCAGCGCGCAGTCCTCCGCCGCCTCGGCCAAACCTGCGTCGTCCCCCAAGCCCAACTTCTACTTCCCCTTCCCCAACGGCGACGGCGCTGTGGAAGAAGACGTGGCGCCCTACGATTTCGCCACTATCTACAACCTGCCTTCGGGTTGGCCTAACAGCAACAACGGCAGCGGCCAGACTATCGCCATCATCGGCACCAGCGATATCGATCTCACGGATGTCTCTAACTTCGCAGGCCGCGTCGCCCATACCTTTCTGCTAAGGGCGCACTCTCATAATGCATACGTGCCAGAAACTCCCTGGAACGACACCTGCCTCAACCCCATCTGGACGGCGTATTTTCAAAGCGTCGCGCCTCTGTTTAACTACACCGCGCTTGCCAACGCCGAAGCCGCCTGCAACTTCATCTACTCAGACTGGACCGCGGTGAACCAGGACAACCAAAATAACGGAGGCAGCCAATTCGTCATGGCCCCCTGGGTTGACACCATCGGCGGTTCCGGCGGCGCAAGCGGTTGCGTGGTAAATAACGCCGACTCTGCCACCGCGCCCTCCTGCGGCGCAGGCGATACCAGCACCGGATCAACTTACGGCAACCTCACCCTGTTCAACAATGGCTGGCCCAAGCCAAGCTGGCAGTCCAATGCCGCCATTCCCGGCCTTCCCGCCGACGGCGTCCGCGATTTGCCTGACGTCAGTTTCTTCTCCGGCGACGGAGCACTCGAAAGCGCCACGCTGATCTGTGTCTCCAACGACGGCGCATCCTGCACCAGCATAAGTGCAACTGCCAGCGGCGGGACCGGCGAAGCCGAAGAAGTCGGCGGAACCTCGGTCGCCACGCCGGAAATGGCCGGCGTAATGGCCCTCATCAACCAGAAAGCCGACGCTTCGCAGGGCAGCCCCAATGCGGAGCTGTACGCGCTCGCCGCCAAGCAGACCTACTCGAGCTGCTCGGCCGAAACAGGATCCACTTCCAGCGGTTGCTTCTTCAATGACATCGACCAGGGCACCATTGCCATGCCCTGCGACTACGAGGGCAACGCGACCGAGGGCGGCGCAATCTTCGATCCCAGTTCCGGGCTATGGGAAGCTACCACAACATCGGCTGGCATGGCTTCGCCCAACTGCTCCATTGTCAACTCCGGCGATGTGGTTGGCACTCTGTCCGGCTATGGCGCCATCACGGGTTATGACCAGGCCACCGGCTTAGGCTCGTTGAACGTGGCCAATGTCGTGAATGCATGGACGGCAACGACAGGTACAGGAACAGCTACAGTCACTGTGACTCCAGCACAAACGACGATCCCTGTAAACCAGGGTCTTAGCGTGACGGTAGCCCTCAGCGTCGCAAGCGGAACACCGACGGGAACGGTGACATTGGCTGGTCCGGGTTATGTCGGGACTCCGCAGACGGTTGGCGCCGGTCCCTACACGTTCACCATTCCGGCGGACGGCCTGAGCGGCGGGACCGACACACTGATCGCGAGCTACAGCGGCGATGCGAATTTCGCGGAGGCACAGGGCTCCGCCACTGTAACGGTCACAAAGCTGACTTCGGCCATCACGGTGACACCGGGCTCCAGCTCGATCGGTTCCGGTGCTTCTCTCACGGTGACGGGGACCATTTCTGCCGCAGGAGGGCCCACAGCGACGGGAACAGTGACCCTGACGGGTGGCGGCTACGCATCTCCAGCCACCCTTCTTTCCGGCGGCAGTTACTCCATCGTGATCCCTTCGGGCGCCTTGAACGTAGGAAGCGACACTCTGACGATCAGCTATAGCGGCGATAGCAACTACACGGCGGTGAGCGGGACTACGACCGTGACCGTGACTGCGTCGAGCTATACGCTGAGCGCTTCGGCGCCGACGGCCGTGAGTCCCGGGATTTCGGCGAGCTCGACGGTCACGGTGAGTACGACCACCAGCTATGCGGGAATCATCTCGATGGCCTGCACTTTGACTTCGTCTCCAACTGGAGCTACGACTGCGACTCTTCCCAGCTGTGCTCCGGCAGCCGGGAGCGCGACGGTTACCCTGAAATCGGGAGCTTCTACGGGAACAGCCACGATGACCGTGACAACAACGGCAGCGACCACGGGCGCCCTCGTGCGGCCAGCGTTGCGGGGCAATGGTAGGGGCCTGATGGGTGCCGGTAGCGCGGTCCTGGCACTGCTGGTTCTTCTGGGTATTCCGGCAAGACGGCGCGGCTGGCAGGCGATGCTGGGAGCGTTTGTCCTGCTTGCGGCCATTGGCAGCTTGGCGGCATGCGGCGGCGGTGGCAGCAGTGGCAGTGGCGGTGGAGGCAGCGGCGGCGGTGGAGGCACTAGCATTCCAGGCACGACCGCTGGGACCTACACGTTTACTGTGACGGGAACGGGGAACCCTCCCTTGGCGCCGCCTCCCACAGCGACTTTTACGCTGACTGTGAACTAAACGGTAAACGACAACCAACGGAGGCAGCGGTCCTCCCTTCGGGGAGGGCCGCTTTGTCGTAGACGGCAGTATCGTCCGAAATGCTATAGTCTGCGGTCTATGCGGATGGTGCCATGGCCGAGGTCGTGAAGACCAACAACCAGCTTCGCTCCGCGCTTGACCCGGAGTCGGCGCGGCTGAAAGCGAATCGCACGGCACTGCATGCGCTCCTGGCGGCGCTACGCGCGGAGGAAGCCTCGATTCGGCTTGGTGGCGGAGCCAAAGCTGCGGAGGCGCAGCACTCCAAAGGGCGCCTCACCGTCCGCGAACGGCTGGATCTGCTCCTTGATGAGGGACCTGAATTCCTCGAGCTTGGTCTCTGGGCGGCGCGCGGAATGTACGCCGAATATGGCGGTGCACCCGGAGCCGGCGTCGTAACCGGCATTGGACGAGTGAGCAACCGGCTGTGCATGATCATCGCCAACGACGCGACTGTGAAGGCCGGCGCCTTTTTCCCGATGACCGCGAAGAAGGTGCTGCGCGCGCAGACCATCGCGCTCGACAATCGAATTCCGACGTTGTACCTGGTCGATTCCGCCGGCGTTTTTCTTCCGCTGCAGGAGGATGTTTTTCCGGACACGGACGACTTCGGACGCGTCTTTCGCAACAACGCCGTGATGAGTTCGCTCGGCATTCCGCAGATCACGGCCATCATGGGCATGTGCGTTGCAGGCGGCGCGTATTTGCCGGTCATGACGGATACGGTTCTGATGACGGAAGGGTCGGGGCTTTTCCTGGCAGGGCCATCGCTGGTGCAGGCCGCCATCGGACAAAAGACCGATCCCGAAGAACTAGGCGGCGCGGCGATGCATGCGGAGATCTCCGGCACCGTCGACTTCAAGGAACCGAACGACCATCTCTGCATCGCGCGCATGCGATCGCTTGTCGAGAAGATGGGTGAACGGCGGCCGGCGGCTCAGTCCGCGGAGGTTTTCTCCCGCGTCGCCTATGATGCCGCCACAGACGCTCCTCAATACGATGCGGAGGACCTGCACACGCTGCTGAATCCCGAGCCGGGCACGAGCAATGTGTACGACATGCGCGAGGTGATCGCACGGATCGTCGATCGCAGCGAGTTCGACGAGTACAAGGCGGACTTTGGCCGCACCGTTCTTTGTGGATACGCGCGCATCGGCGGCCACGCCGTGGGAATTGTCGCGAATCAGAAGACTAATCAAAACCAGACGGTGGCCATGGGACCATCGGCAGGCGCGAGAAAGATCGAAGTGGGCGGCGTAATCTACACCGAGTCCGCGCAGAAAGCGGCGCGCTTCATCATGGACTGCAATCAGAGCCTGGTGCCGCTGGTGTTTCTGCATGACGTAAACGGATTCATGGTGGGCAAGGATGCGGAGTGGTCCGGCATTATCCGCGCTGGCGCAAAAATGGTGTCGGCGGTGAGCACCAGCGTGGTTCCGAAGATTACGGTTATCGTGGGCGGCAGCTTCGGCGCAGGGCATTATGCAATGTGCGGAAAAGCGTACGATCCGCGCTTCCTTTTTGCGTGGCCTACGGCGCGCTACGCGGTCATGAGCGGAGCTTCCGCGGCGAACACCTTGGCCGAGGTGCGCGCCAAGCAGATGGAGCGAGGCGGGAAGGTATTGTCCGACGCCGAGAGGGCCGCTCTACACGAAGGGATTCGCGCCACCTACGATGAACAGGCTGATCCCCGCTATGGGGCCGCGCGGCTTTGGATCGATGCCATCATCGATCCAGCGAAAACAAGAGACGTGCTGATCGCGGCGCTGGAGGCCTGTGCACTGAATCCTGAAGTGCCGCGTTTTAACCCTGGGGTTCTGCAGACATGATTGGATCGCGTGGGACAGGTTGCGTTCTTCGAGAGACTAGGATGCATCTCAATCAACGTTGAGTGGTTGCTCGAACGCGATTTCAGAAGGAGCGTAGACATGGGCGTTGCGCTTGAAACAGCCGGGAGCCTGTACCCGTTCATCTTGAACGAGGAGCAGGAGCATCTGCGACGGGAGATTCGCGAGTTTGCAGCGCGCGAAATTGCGCCCAACGTCATGGCGTGGGACGAGGCCAGCGAGTTTCCTGCCGCGGCCGTGAAGAAGCTCGGCGCGATGGGCCTGCTGGGTGTGATCTTTCCTCCTGAATATGGCGGAGCAGGTCTCGGCTATGTCGATTATGTGCTCGCGATTGAAGAACTGTCCGCTGTAGATGGATCGATTGGAATCATCGTTGCCGCGCACAATTCGCTGGGGACGAATCATATTTTTCTGGCCGGCAGCGAAGCGCAGAAACGCAAATATGTTGCGCGCCTGGCGAGCGGCGAATGGCTGGCGGCGTGGGCTTTGACGGAGCCCGGCTCGGGTTCCGATGCGAGCAATGCTCGTACAACCGCAACAAAGAAAGGCGACCGGTATTTGCTGAACGGCAATAAGACATTCATCACCAATGGGCGCTTCGCCGACGTTGTGGTGATCATCGCCGTTACGGATAAAAGCAAAGGAACACATGGGCTCTCGGCCTTCGTCGTCGAGAAGGGAACGAAAGGATTCCGGCCGGGAAAAAAAGAAAACAAGCTGGGCTTGCGCGCCAGCGATACCAGCGAGCTGATCTTTGAGGATTGCGAGATTCCGGCAGAAAATCTACTGGGCGCGGAAGGCGAAGGATTCATCGATGCCATGCGGGTGCTCGATGGAGGCAGAATCTCCATTGCGGCTCTGGCCTTGGGCATCGGGCGAGGCGCACTGGATGCGGCGCTGAAATATGTGAAAGAGCGTCGCCAATTTGGCAAGGCCATCGCTGAATTCCAGGGCATCCAATGGAAGCTGGCCGACATGGCAACGGAACTCGACGCCGCGCGCCTGCTCACGCAAAGAGCCGCGGTGCTGAAAGACGCGGGCCGCAAGGTGACGCGCGAGTCCTCGATGGCCAAACTGTTTGCGAGTGAAGTGGCCGTGCGCATCTGCGATGAGGCGGTGCAGCTCTTCGGTGGCTATGGTTTCATCAAAGATTACCCCGCAGAAAAGTTTTATCGTGATGTGAAGCTCTGTACCATCGGCGAAGGCACAAGCGAGATTCAGCGTATGGTGATTGCGCGCGAAATCCTGAAAGTCCACCCCTCTCGCGGGTGACTGGCCGTCACGGGCGGGCGCGCCTACGGCGCCTGGGTTCGGTGGAACTGCGAGCAACTTGGCGCTCGCGTTGCTCGTGATTGGCTTTGCACGTGGGTAACCGATCATCGGATTGCGGTTTCGAGAGTAATGGGAGACGTCGCCAAAATCGTCGAATGCCCGCGTGATGCCTGGCAGGGATTGCACACGCAGATTCCGCCTGACGCGAAAGCGGAGTATTTGCGCAAGCTGATCGCCGCCGGCTTCACGCACATCGACGCCGTCAGTTTTGTTTCTCCCGCCGCAATTCCGCAGATGGCCGATTCAGAGCAGGTACTCGAACTCCTGATGCCGCCCGAGCATGTGGAGATCATCGGCATCGTCGTCAACCAAAAGGGAGCGGAAAGGGCGATACGCACCGGCGCCGTGCAGACGCTGGGATTTCCGTACTCTATCTCGGCCGAGTTTCTTCGGCGAAATCAGCACCAGACCCTGGAGGAATCGCTCGAAGCTTTTGAGAACATCGTTTTACTGGCGCAGAATGCAGGCCTCGATGTGGTGGCCTATGTTTCGATGGCCTTTGGCAATCCCTATGGCGAAGCGTGGAGCGTAGACGAGGTTTTGACTGCGTGCGATTTGCTCGTCGACTCGGGCGCGCAGGCCATTTCGCTTGCTGACACTGTCGGATTGGCGACGGCCGTACAGATCGCAGAGACCCTAGCCGAGGTGATCGCTATGTACGATGGCATCGAAATCGGTGCGCATCTGCACGCACGACCCGAGGACGCGCCGACGCGTATTCGCGCGGCTTTCGACGCAGGTTGCCGCAGGTTTGACGCTGCTATCGGTGGCCTCGGCGGCTGCCCGTTCGCGCAGGACGCGCTGGTTGGGAATATTCCGACGGAGACGTTGCTCGCCGTGTTGCGCGAAACGGGCGCGGCGCTTCCCAAGCTTGGTCGGCTCGATGAAGTGCTGCAGGCCAATGCGGAGATTGCCGGGCGGTTCTCAGCTCCCGTGCAATGAGTGTGCGGCTCTACCTGGAGCCAACCCGACGCCACTCGATCGCTCTGCGAAAATGGAGATGTATGCTCTCCTTGCAAAATGCCGGCAAGCGGTTTGGCCCGCGCATTCTTTTTCTCGAAGCTGATTGGCTCATTCGCAGCAACGAGAAAACTGCGCTGGTAGGCGCCAACGGCACCGGAAAGTCCACATTGATGAAGGTGCTTGCCGGCCTCGAATCCCTGGACTACGGAGGGATGCAGCAGACACGTGGCATGAGTTTCGGCTACCTGCCCCAGGAAGGTCTGCAGCTGACCGGCCGCACCATATTTGAGGAGTGCCTCACGGTCTTTGACGAATTGCGCGCCATGGAAGGTGAGATCGAGCGCGCCGCAGGGCAGATGGCGGAGCTCGATCACGCCAGTCCCGAATACGAAGCCGCAGCCGAGCGCTACTCCATGCTGCAGGAGAGATTTCATGTTCTCGACGGCTACGCGCTCGACGCGCAGGTCGGGGCAGTACTCACTGGACTCGGCTTCGTCAAGGAGGACTGGACGCGCCTGACCGACGAGTTTTCCGGCGGCTGGCAGATGCGTATCGCGCTGGCCAAACTGCTGCTCGCGAGGCCGAATCTTCTACTCCTCGACGAGCCGACGAATCATCTGGATCTCGAAACCCGCAACTGGCTCGAAGGCTACCTGAAGAGCTATCCCTTCGGCTACATCCTCATCTCGCACGACCGCTACTTTCTCGACGTCACCATCGATCGCACCGTGGAGATATGGAACAAGCACCTCACAATTTACCAGGGCAACTACACAAAATATCTCTCGCAAAAAGAGGAGCGTCGCGCGCAGCTCGTTGCTGCGTACAAGAATCAGCGCGAGCAGATCGAGCACCTCGAAGCCTTCATCAATCGCTTTCGCGCTCAGGCCACCAAGGCCAAACAGGTGCAGTCGCGCATCAAGGAACTTGAAAAAATCGAGCGCATCGAGATTCCGGAAGAAGAGCCGGTCATCCACTTCAAGTTTCCGCAGCCTCCGCCCTCAGGGCGCATGGTGGTTGATGCGGAAGGGCTCGCAAAGAGCTACGGCGCGAAGCAGGTCTTTTGCAACGCGCGTTTCTCCATCGAGCGCGGCGACCGTGTAGCGCTAGTCGGCGTGAATGGTGCAGGCAAATCGACGCTGATCAAGCTCCTTACAGGCATGGAAACTCCGACCAGCGGCAAAGTCCGCCTCGGTCACAACGTGGTCAGCGAGTATTTCGCGCAGGATCAGTACAAAGTGCTCGACGGCGATGCGCGTATGTTGGACGATATCAGCAGCGCGGCCGTCAAAGTGCCGGAATCGGCGCTGCGCTCACTGTTGGGCTGCTTTTTGTTTTCCGGTGACGATGTGTTTAAGAAGCTGGGCGTGCTTTCAGGCGGAGAGCGCAACCGCTTTGCGTTGGCGCGCATTCTCGTGTCGCCGTCCAATTTTCTTCTTCTCGATGAGCCGACGAATCACCTGGATATGCGCGCCAAGGATGTGCTCCTCGACGCGCTCGCCGCCTTCTCTGGAACAGTAGTGTTTGTCTCCCACGACCGCTACTTTATCGACCGTCTCGCCACCCGTGTTCTTGAAGTGGAGAACGGCGCGATCACTGCTTACGAGGGAACGTATGAGGATTATCGACGGAAGAAGGAGCAGTTAGCCTTTGCCGCAGCGGTTCCGGAAGTGGCGACGAAGCCGCAGGCCGTCGCGAAGGCGCGGCCAGTGGAGAGCGGCACGACGATCGTCATTGAAGGCGGCCCCGATGACATCGATGAGAATTTTGCGCCTGTGCCTGCAATCGGGAGCAGGGCGCGCCGCCTGAATCCGATCAAGCAGAAACAAATGGAGGGGCGCTGCGCGTTTCTCGAAGAGGAGATTCCGCGGATTGAAGCGTCGATTGAGCACACGGAGCAACAATTGGGCGTCTTCGTCTCCGCGACGGAAACGCAGCGCCTCACAGATCTTGCCGCGGAGCTGCGCGCGCAACTTACCGCGCTCACGGCCGAGTGGGGGGATCTGACCGTGCAACTGGAAGAGCAGACTGCACTCGGCTGAGACGGCATCGACTGTTGCGGAGCCTGTTTTCGGCATTGCCGCAGAAATCTAAAGATGGAGCAGATTGCGGATTGCGCCGACATCGGGACTGAGAAATTTCGCGATCTCCGGCTTTTGAGCGGAATGCTCCCACTCCAGTAAGATGCTCTCGACTACTTCTCTTCCGTCGGGGTCCTTGACGGCTTCTTTCGGGGTGCGGCCGCCGAGAGCGGGAAGCTTCCGATGGACCCAGCCCTCCATCTCCTCCCGCATTTGTGCCCGAAGCTGATCGAGGACCTCCGGATCGATCGGCGGCTCGGACGCTTCAGTCTCCCCTGGCGTGGGAAGTGCTTTGGGGGTTCGTTTCTTCTCTCCCATCAACTGGTCAGGCGTTTTCGTTTTCGTGCTCTGATGCTTGGCCAGGATGCCTAACCGGCGCTCGATTTCTTCGCGTATCTTCTTTGCGCGATTTGCGGAGTTTACTTCAACGGTCAGGGTTCTGTCTGCGATCTTTAAGTTGCCCAGGATCGTGTTGTCCCAGGTCTTGTGCATTGCGTTTCCCTTCTTGCGCCAATCGAAGTTCACGCTGAGCAGCGTGCCGTCGGCAGCGAGATCGGCATCGTCGGAGAGTTCCTCTTTCGATTCACCCCAAGCCAGAGAAGCGAGTGCATCGAAGGCCACTTGCGCCGAACCGATCTTAAACGTGAGGGCGTGAAAGAGAATCGGATCTCCGTCGGTGTTCTGCAATTTAACTGGGGCGCGAAGACCGTCGCGAATTTCCAGGTACACGGTTCGGATCGTCTCCCGATGGCGGATGAGGTCCTCGGCCGCAAGTGCACGGTTCTGTTTCGCAATCTTGCGCCGCAATTGCGCCCGCAATGCGACGATCTCCGCTTTTCTGCCGGGCGGAATCGCGAGCGGGGCCATTCGGCTAAGGGCAATGACGCCAGGCAGCGGACAGAGCTGCCCGTAAAGGATGTTTCCAATTCGCACGCGCTGCGATCCCTTATGTTCTTCAACCTCAGCCTCGCCGCCGATCAAGACGTCGCGCAGCAACATGCCGTGCCCCGGATCGCAGCGGAGCACCTCGTAGAAGCTGACGGGCTGAACGATGCTGAGCTCAAGAATCAACCGTTCTAAATCGGAGAGCCGATGGCCGCGCTCCAGCACGTACTCCTGCGCGACGATGCCCGGTTTCGGGCGGTTTCCGCGCCGCGGAGTGGGCGGGTCCGGATGCCAGTCGAACAGAAGATAAGGGAAAAAGATCTGGCTTTCGTCCACATCTTTCTCGAGTGGGTCGGGGAAGGGCCACTGATTGAAGTCCATCCACGCTTCGTCGAGGCAGTCGTCAAAGCGGCGCCGGGCGAATTTCAGCATTTCGTCTGTGAGGCTGTCGGAGGCGATCCGCTGCTTCTGCCAGGGACTATCTTCTACGACGAGTTGGTTGCTGAGACAGCAACGTTTGTACTTTTTTCCGCTCCCGCAGGGACAGGGATCGTTTCGACCGGCTTTTGCAGGCTGAACCAGCAATTCCATGGCAGCATTATCGCGCAATGGAGATTTGGAACCCTCCTATTCAGTGGAAAAACAGGCCGAAACTCCATCTTTCGCCCGGCGTGGTGGTGTCGTCATGAACTGCCGTCCGGGAACAGGGGGCACATTTCCGTCGTGCATAATCAAAACAAGATGACCCTTTTGTGGAGCCCAGAGAGCTGGTCGCAGCGGCTGGCCGAATTGGAGGCTCGCTCCGGCGACCTGAAAGAGGCGCCCTTGCGCCGCGATGTGCGCTCGCTCGGCACGCTGCTGGGCGAGGTGCTGCGCGAGCAGGCGGGCGAAGACCTCTTCGCGCACGTCGAGGCGTTGCGCCAGGGAACCATTCGCCGCCGCGATGCCGAAGCGCGCGGCAAAGATGAAGAGGCCGCCCGCCACGCCGCCATTGCATTGGAACTGGTCCACTCGCTGCCTGTGGAGCGCGCGATTCTTCTCACCCGCGCCTTTGCCTTTTATTTCGAACTGATCAATCTGGCCGAGACCAATCACCGTAAGCGCCGCCGCATCGCGCTGCAATTGAGCGGAGAAGCAGGCCGTCAGCGCGGCTCGCTGGCCGGAACTCTGTGCGAGATGAAGCGCGTTGGCATCAGCGCCGAGGAAGCCATGGATTGGCTGAAGCGCGTGCTGATTGTGCCGGTATTCACAGCGCATCCTACCGAGGCTGCCCGTCGTTCGGTGATGGTGAAGCGCAGGCGCATCGGCGAATTTCTCACCACGCTAGACCGCATTCCCCAACCGGAGCAGGAACTGGAGCGCCTGCAGGAGCTGCTCCGCGCCGAAATCACCAGCTTGTGGCAAACGGACGAAGTTCGCTCCCGGCGACCCTCCGTCTACGACGAAGTGAAGATGGGGCTCGATTACTACGATGTCTCGATTTTCGCTACGCTACCGAGCCTTTATCGCGAAATCGCGGAAGCACTGCGCGCCTCCTACGGGCTTGAGATCGAACCGCACGAGTTGCCACTAGTGTTGCATTTTGGCTCCTGGATTGGCGGCGATCGCGATGGCAATCCCTTTGTTACACCCGAGGTCACGCGCGATGCGATTCGCCTGGCGCGTGGGCATCTACTTCTCTATTACCAGAGCCAACTCGACAACCTCATCGATCTTGTGACCACCAGCGCGCAGCAGAGTCCGGTCAGCGACACTTTGCTTAACCGCCTGAAGGCTTACGTGGCGCAGGTACACACTCCTGAGGCGCAAGTCTTCGGCGCGCAATACGAATTCGAGTACTATCGACGCTTCGTCATCTGCCTCAAGGCGCGCATTCAGCGGACTGTTGAAGAGGCCAGCGAGCCGCGATCGAGTGGGCTGTTGCCGGTGATGCCTTTCACTCTTGCGCAGGGCCAAGACAAGCTGGCGCAGGTGCTGCCGGCCTACTGCTCTGTCGAGGAGTTCCTCGACGACCTTGAGGTGATGCGGTCTTCACTGGCCGCGCATCAAGGGCTGCGCATCGCGCGCATGCTGGTTGACCCGCTGATCCTGCAGGTGCGTACATTTGGCCTCCATCTGCATGCGCTCGATATTCGACAGCACGCGCGGGTTCACGCTGCGGCGCTGAAAGAAGCGATTGCCGATTCCATTGCGGCTTCGCTGCCGGGCGCCCTTTCAGACGAATCCGCCAGCGTGCTGGAGACGTTTCGGGCGGTTGCAGAAGCCAAAAATGGTTGTTCTCCTGAGGTGGTTCGCCAATACGTCATCAGCGGTGCAGCCACGGTGGACGATGTGCTAGCCGTGGTTCGTCTTGCGCGGCTTGGCGGCGTGCGCGTCGAGGGAAACGGGCGCGATCCGGGCCTGATGCCAGTGCCGCTGTTCGAGTCGATTGAGGATCTGCGCAATGCGCCGGCGGTGTGCCGCGATCTGTGGAGCCGCCCCGATTATCGCAAGCTGATTGCGAGCTGGGACAACTGGCAGGAAGTGATGTTGGGCTATTCCGATTCGAACAAAGATGGAGGCATGCTGACTAGCACGTGGGAGATTTTCCGCGCGCATCGTGCATTGCACGCGGTGGCGCGCGAGTGCGGCGTGAAGCTGCGGCTGTTTCACGGACGCGGTGGGACTGTCGGCCGCGGCGGCGGGCCGACGCATCGCGCCATCTTCGCGCAGCCTATGGATTCGTTCGAGGGCCAGTTCAGGATCACCGAGCAGGGCGAAGTGCTCAACTTCAAATACGCCGACGAAGTGCTCGCCGAACGCAATCTGGAGTTGATGATTGCGGCGTCTCTGGATGCTTTAGCCCGGCCCAATGCGCGCGATCCGCAAGGCCACTTCACTGGCATCCTCAAGCCGGAGTGGGAGGCCGCGCTCGACGAGTTGTCGAGTTTATCCTTTGCCTTCTATCGGGAAAATATTCTCGACAACCCCGATGTGATCACGTACTTCGAGCAATCCACCCCAGTGGGTGAACTGGAGCACGCCATGATCGGGTCAAGGCCCTCGCGGCGCAAAGCTTCGAACAACATCGCCGATCTGCGGGCGATCCCGTGGGTGTTTGGGTGGACGCAATCGCGCCTGCTGGTTCCTGCTTGGTTCGGTGTGGGTTATGCGTTCAGTCAGTATTTGGAGCGACCGGGCGCGCTCGAACTGCTGCAGACTATGGCGCGCGAGTTTCCGCTTTTTATCGATTTAATACGCAACGTGGAGATGGCGCTGGGCAAGGTCGATCCCGCAACCGCGCGGCAGTATTCGCTTCTGGTGCGGGATGCGGCGCTGCGTGATCGGGTGTTCGACATGATTGAGGCGGAGTTGCATCGCAGCGTGTATGCGGTGTTGGCGATTACGCGGCAGAAGGACCTGCTTGAAAAGAATCAAGTGCTCGCGCGCTCGATTCGGCTGCGTAATCCTTATGTCGATCCCATGCACTTAATTCAAATTGACATGCTGCAGCGGAAACGCGCGGGCGAAGACACGCCTGAAGTCAATCGCGCCATTGCGGCGACGATCAGCGGGATCTCGGCGGGGTTGCGGAACACCGGCTAATTGGCGAGTCAGCCAAAGATTGTTCCACGTGGAACATTTGGACTGGGGACTCGCCGTCCAGGCAATGGCTTCGCGTGGCGGTGCGGCTGCATCGGGACCGCTGAAATTGTTCCACGTGGAACAATTGTGAAAACTGACACAGGTGTTGGCGGGGATTTGCGAAGTATATGGACTGGCCGTGTATGCAGAGGCTGCCTGGTGGCCGGGCTCGGGTGCTTCCATCACAAGAATGCGCAATTTTCTGCAAGATCGCTGCGGATAATTGCAAATTTACGGAGGGAGGTAGGGGTACCCGGGGTACCCCTTCATCGGTGCGGACCGGGCAGATGGCTGACTCGCCGCATGTGGTCCACTTCGATTGTGCGCCGATGGTGGCGAGCTTGCTGGCGACTTCTCGCGTGACTTTGGCTCGCTCTTTGGAGGGGTCGAGCGCGTGCGGATCAAGCCAGACACCGCAGAGGCGCTCTCGAATCTCCGGCTTCTCAAGCTCCTCCAAAAGGATGCGGGAGTTGTGGGGGCCAGGGAATGGAAGGTAGGCCTTGCCGGTGAGGGAGAAATCGGCGAATAGCTCGATGGAGTAGCCGACCTCGGCAATGATGAGAAAGGGCGGCCAACCTTCCGATGCCGGGAGCGCTTTGGCATAGCGCTCGGCTTGTTCACGGGCGGCGAGCATGGCCGTGTCCCAAACCTTGGTGCCGCAGACGGCCAACCCGCGCTTCATTTTTCGCTTGGGCTCCGGCGCAGCCAGCTCGAAAAGTGCTTCCTGTATAGGATTGCTGCCTTGCTTCGCTTCGAGGACAAAGCAGTTCTTCTTATAGAGGTCGATGTAGTTCGTCGTGGTTGAGCCGTCGAGCTCTTGATAGACGACTGCCTTATCGATCACATAAATGTTCAGGCTTTCGTCTGCCTGGCTTGGCTGAGGACGCGGCAGGCCAAGATAATCGCAAAGCTCCGAGAGGAACAACGCATAGTTGGCCCGCTCCGAGGCAGAAGACTTCTGCCAGCGAACGATGAAGCTCTCATGATTGGGAGACGCTAGGTCGGGCATTTGAGCGGACGGCTTATTGTAGTCTGGGCCGATTGGCATTTAGATGGCGGATGAGAGGTCGGTTCATTCGTTGCCAATACCCGCAGTCGATAGGTTAAGCGACAATACGATTGTTCAGAATGTTGAAGCCGAGGCCGACGACAGGCCCGTGGCTAAGCCACTTCTATGGAAGGCTCGTATCAAGGGCCTGAAGGCCCCTGCTCCCTCCGTCAATGACGACCGCGGGTTCCCTTCGGCTTCGCTCAGGGCAGGCGTTCGATTTCGCTGAGCTTTGCGGAGGATGACAAGGGCTGGTTTGGGTCCGTGCTTTCCCAGGTCTGAAAATCCAGACCTGGGGCACCCATTTTCGTGGTGATTGCTGCAGGCTTAGGAGCAACTGCAGGTCCCCCTTCGACTTCGCTCAGGATGACAAGCAAAGACAAAAGCAACCGCAGGTTCTTCGACTGCGCCGTTCGCTGCCCGGCCGGCTTCGCTCAGGATGACAAGTCGTTTAAGTTTGAGGCGTTGCGAGGGCGGCGAAAATGCAAGAACGGCTGGGATTGCTCCCAGCCCTGCTTGTGTTTGCTAGATTCTGCCGGAATCCGGCGGCTCGGTGCTTAGAGAGGCTGAACGTCCGCAGCCTGCCATCCCTTGGGCCCCTTCACCACGTTGAACTGCACGGCTTGACCTTCCTGCAGGCTCTTGAAACCACTCGAATTGATTGCAGAGTAATGCACGAAGACATCTTCGCCGTTCTGACGCGAAATAAAGCCGAAGCCCTTCGCGTCATTGAACCACTTCACAGTACCTTGTTCCATTGTGTTCTTGTTTCCTGGTATTGAATTGCGCTGGATGAATCGGAGCGACCACTGGCAGAATCTTGCTTGGTTCGGCGTTTTAGGAAAGTCTTTGCCCTTGGTACTTTGTGCAAGGTCGCCGCTCCCTGAGGGTCGCGTCGACGGTGCGTCTGTGGCTTCGGGATACGGAACTTCCTAAAGCGCTATGGGCGAGTACTGCTCACGCCCGGTTCGGCTCTAACGCTGACGGTAGTGTATCATTCTGCTCAAAAAATCCAGCCGGGATTGTGATGGGCCTTCCCATTACGAATGGGCAGACCTGCTCGCAGGTTCAAATTGAACCGGATAACGCGCCGGTTGCGGCTGCAGGGTAAAGCTATGATACGGTTGAGGGTCGCGATGCCCACCGATCCTGTTCCCGTCCTGTTAAGGCGCGCTGCTGAGGCGCTGGCGGCGGAGTTTGCAGGGCTTCCGGCGTACGAACTGGCCGCGGAGGCGGGCGCCGGACGGGACGCGGAACTGGCCGCGATGGCCGAGGTGCTGGAGTCGGTGGCGCACCGGCTGGGCAACAACTACCCCTACTTCCATCCTTTGTATGCGGGACAGATGCTGAAGCCGCCGCACTCCGTAGCGCGGGCGGCGTATGCGCTGGCGATGGCGATCAATCCCAACAACCATGCGCGGGATGGGGGACGGGCCAGCTCCGAGATGGAGATTGAGGCTGTTCGGGAGATTGCCGGGATGTTTGGGTGGAAGGGGGGGCAAGACTCGGGGCCGGACTCGTATTTGGGGCACCTCACTTCCGGCGGGACGATGGCGAATCTCGAGGCGTTGTGGGTGGCGGGGGAGATGGCGCCGGGCAAGCGGATTGTGGGATCGGAGCAGGCGCACTACACGCACCATCGGATCTCGCATGTTCTGAAGCTTGATTACACAGGGGTTGCGGCGGATCGATGCGGGCGGATGCGGCTGGACGCGCTTGAGGACGAGCTGCGCAAGGGCGATGTGGGGACCGTGGTGGTGACGCTGGGGACGACGGCCATCGGGGCGGTTGATCCGCTTGACCAGATTCTGGCGCTGCGGGGACGGTATGGGTTTCGGGTGCATTTGGACGCGGCGTATGGAGGGTATTTTCGGCTGATTGCGGGGGAGCTGGGGCAGGGCGCGCGGCGGGCGTTCGAGGCGATTGAGCAGGCGGATTCGATTGTGGTCGATCCGCATAAGCATGGGCTGCAACCGTATGGGTGCGGTTGCGTGCTGTTTCGCGACCCGGCGGTGGGGAAGTTTTACAAGCACGATTCGCCATATACGTACTTCACCTCAAAGGAGTTGCATCTCGGAGAGATCAGCCTGGAGTGCTCGCGGGCAGGGGCGGCGGCGGTGGCGTTGTGGGCGACGCATCAGCTTTTGCCGCTGACGCCGGACGGGCTGTTTGCGCGAGGCTTGGCGCGCGGGCGCGCGGCGGCGTTGGATCTGGATCGGCGGATTCGGGAGGACGGGCGGTTTGTGCCGTTGGCGGCGGGAAAGCCGGAAACGGATATTGTGGCTTGGGCGCTGAAGGCGGGATCGCCTGCGGAATCGTCGGCTCTGGCGCAAAAAACTTTTGAGATGTGCGCCACACGCGATTTGCACCTGGCCCTTGTACAATTGCCGCAATCCTGGTTTGGGGCCACGGAGGGCAAAGGCGAGAATCAGGAGTATGTTACATGCCTGCGGTCAGTGCTGATGAAACCAGAGCATCAGGAATGGCTTGAAACGATCTGGGAAAAGCTGACGGCATCCTGCACAGAGATTTTTGGGGAGTAAATGGGGATGGCTGGTCAATGTTTGACAAGGGTCGCAAAAGAAAACGTTCTCATCCAAAGCGGTGATTGCACCGTCACGCTCCTTCCCCAATTCGGCGGCAAAATCGCGTCGATCTGCGTGAAAAATCGAGAACTCCTGCATGCGCCTTTGGCCGAAGTCGCACCGCGCACGCGCACGATGGCTTTCGATGCGGGCGATGCGAGCGGCTGGGATGAATGTCTGCCGTCCGTGGCTGCCTGCGCGGTGAAAACGAATTCAGGTGTTGCTGAGATTCCTGACCACGGGGACATTTGGCGGGTGGAGTGGGAAGAAACTAAAAACAGGGAACAGGGAATAGGGAATAGGGAACAGAAGGCAGAGACAGGGCAGCGGGCACACGGATCCATGTGCATTACGCTGCGTGGGGAATGTTTCTCGCTGCCGCTGGTGCTGGATCGAACCCTCACGCTGACGGAGTCGGCGAAGGGCTGGCAACTTCTCGTCGACTACACGCTGACCAACACAGGCAAGATTCCTGCTCCGTGGTCGTGGGCAGCGCATCCGTTGTGGGCTGTGGATGCAGGCGACATCGTCGAGCTTCCCGAATCGATTACTTCATTGCGGGTGGAAGGCTCAGGCGGCGGACGCCTTGGAGCAAACGGCGACCAGGTGGCGTGGCCAGTGGCAAAGCGCGCCAAGGGTGGGCAAGCGGACTTGAGTGTGGTGCAGAGCCGCCGATCGCGCATTGCGGACAAACTGTTTGCGGGCCCACTGGCTGCAAACGAGAATTGGTGCGCCTTGCTGCGGCCACAGGCAGGTTTGCGCATTCGTTTCGGTTTCGATGTAGGCGACGCGCCGTACCTCGGATTATGGCTCTGTTATGGAGGCTGGCCTGAGCGGCGTGGCGCGAAGCAAATGTGTGTGGCAATGGAACCGTCGACGGCGCCAGTCGATTCCCTGGCGCAGACGGGAGAGTGGTCGCGTACGCTGAAGCCCGGCGAATCCACCTCCTGGAAAATGAGCGTTGCCATTGAAATCGTTTAACTTTTAGTTATGCATGATCCTGTTGCACTACGCGCGCTGCACAAGACCCGATTCGGGGCCGAGCCGGAAGTGTATGCCGCTCCGGGGCGCGTGAATCTGATCGGCGAGCACACCGATTATGCTGAAGGGTTCGTGATGCCAGCAGCGATTGATTTTGCCACGCTGGCCGGGATTTCCCCGCGTAAAGACGGCAAGATCGTGATGTACGCTGAAAATTTCTCAGAGGAGCGAACGTTCGATGCCGCCGCGCTCCCTGCGAAAGCTTCGAGAAACTGGAGCGATTATCCGCTCGGTGTGGTGGCGATTCTTGCCGGCGAAGGGCTCAAGATTCCTGGATTCAGCCTGACACTGTGGGGCGATGTGCCTCTCGCGTCGGGCCTTTCCAGTTCAGCGTCAGTTGAAGTGGCTACGGCGCTGGCTGTTACATCCCTGATCGGCGCGAGCTATCCGGGGGCAGTGTTGGCGCGGCTTTGCCAGCGCGCGGAGAACGAATTTGTCGGGGCCAATTGCGGCATCATGGATCAGTTCATTTCGGCCAATGGGGCTGAAAATCACGCCCTGCTCCTGGATTGCCGCGATTTGAGTTTCAAGCTTGCTCCAATTCCCGCGGACGTGGCGCTGGTGATTGCCAATACGATGGTGAAGCATTCGGTTGCGGGCGGCGGGTACACCAGCCGGCGGGCGCAGGTGGAAGAAGCGGCTGCCGTTATCGCGCGGCACCGGCCGGAAGTGCGCTTTCTACGCGATGCAACCTTGGATGATTTGGCGCGCTGGGGATCAGAGATGAGTCCCAATGCGCTCAAGCGGGCACGTCACGTGATCAGTGAGAATCTCAGAACGGTAGCAGCGGCCGATGCGCTGATGCATCGCGATCTTGAAGAGCTTGGGCGGTTAATGGCTGAAGCGCACTTGAGCTATAGCCGCGATTTTGAAGCAAGTTGCGTTGAAGCCGATGCGATGGTGTCGCTGGCCCAGGGACTTCGGGGCCTGATTGGTGCGCGGCTTACCGGTGGCGGATTCGGCGGCTGCACGATCAATCTAGTGGAGCGCGATCATGCGGCGGAATTCTCAGAGGAACTTTCGGCGCGCTATGCAACCGAAACTGGAATCGTGCCGCAGATTCTGATCTGCCACGCTTCGAGCGGAGCGCACAAGATCAATCGATAGAGACACTGGCGATACATCCTGCGCCCAATCGAGCACATCTTACACGTAAGGTTCGCGTCTGCCTCGTTTTGGTACGACGAAAGTAACCGTTCCTGTTGGTGGACCGTACCGAGTCCTGGTGCGAATAATTCTGTCAATCCTTGTTAGAATCGTTCAAAGTTAATAGCGTTGAAATCAGAGGGGAGCGCTCTCGAGAAGAGGTCCTTTCTGTATTTTCAAGTACGGGCCGTTCATTTGAAGAATGAACAAAGGCAACAGAGAGATAGCAATGGAAAATAGCTCGATTAAACCATTTTCATACGAGACATTTCCCGCTTCAGGACTGGTCGCTTACTTCTCTATGGAGATCGCGATCAACCCAGCGATGCCGACCTACTCCGGCGGATTGGGAATGCTTGCCGGAGACACGCTGCGCTCGGCCGCCGATCTGGGCGTTCCTCTGGTGGCCTTTACTTTGGCGCATCGCAAAGGCTACTTCCAGCAACACCTGAACGGATCGGGCGAACAGAGTGAGGAAGTACAGCCCTGGAATCCGGCAGATTTCTGCAAAGAAGAGCCGGCGCGGATTACGGTTTCAGTTGAAGATCGCATTGTGACTGTGCGTGCGTGGCGCTACGAACTTGTGGGGCGCTATGGGCACGTGGTGCCGATCTATTTATTGGATACAGATCTGGATGGAAACTCCGGCTGGGATCGCGGCCTGACCGACCACCTATACGGCGGAGACACAAATTATCGTTTGCAGCAGGAAATTGTGCTTGGCATGGGTGGGGCGCGGATGGCGAATGCGCTGGGCCTTACTGTAAACGTCTATCACATGAATGAAGGCCATGCGGCGCTGCTGACCCTCGCGCTGCTGGAAGGCCAGCTTGGCGGCGGTCCGCTGGGCGCGGCAACGGACTCGGACATTGCACAAGTGCGCCGCAAATGCGTATTCACGACCCATACGCCAGTTCCTGCCGGACACGATCGTTTTTCAATGGAACAATCGATTCGCATTCTCGGCGGCGATCGCGCGGCGCGGCTAGAAAAGCTGGGCTGTTTCCACGAGGGTTTGCTGAACATGACCCTGATCGCGCTGCGGTTCTCACGGTACGCCAACGGCGTCGCTATGCAGCACGGCAAAGTCTCTCGCGCGATGTTCCCGGAGTTTCCGGTGGATTCGATCACGAACGGCGTGCACGCGCCCACATGGGTGTCCGAACCGGTGCAGCAAATGCTCGATGCGCATATACCTGCATGGCGACGCGACAATCTCTATCTGCGCAATGCGATCGACCTGCCGGAGCAGGAGATTTTGAAGACGCACGTGCGCGCGAAAGAAGTGCTGCTCGCCGAGGTTGCATCGCGGACAGGATTGGTGTTGAATCCGCGCGTGTTGACGCTGGGTTTTGCCCGCCGCGCTGCGACATACAAGCGAGCCAGCCTCCTATTCACTGACCCGGACCGGTTGCTCAAGATCGCGACCCAGGCGGGTGGGTTGCAGATTCTGTATGCAGGCAAGGCGCACCCGCAAGATGTTCCAGGCAAGGCGTTGATCCACGATGTGATCGAAGTGGCGCGCAAACTTTCCAATGACGTGCTGCGGATTGTTTATCTCGAAAATTACGGTTGGGATCTTGGCGCGCTGCTGACCGCGGGCGTGGATGTATGGGTGAATACGCCGCGCCGTCCCTATGAAGCCTCCGGCACAAGCGGGATGAAGGCAGCATTGAATGGCGTGCCGAGCCTTTCGATTCTAGATGGATGGTGGATCGAGGGCTGCATCGAAGGCTTCACCGGCTGGGCTATTGAAGATGGAGCGAATGACGCGGAAGAGGCGGTTTCGCTCTACAACAAGCTCGAGAAGGCGGTGGTGCCGCTTTATTGCGACGTTCCGGAGAAGTGGGGGCACTTGATGCGCACCACGCTGGCATTCAACGGCTCGTATTTCAACACCAATCGCATGGTGAAGCAGTACACACGCAACGCGTACTACCCCGTGCATCTACTAGAACCGGCCAAGGTGGAAGAACCCGCTTACGCGCACTGACGCGTGGCGTTCTTCCGGCAGGAAATCGTTTGAAGGAGAAGGCGAGCCGTACATGGCTCGTCTTTTTTGCCCAAATCGCTGATGTGCCTGTCCCTCGAAATTTGCGTTGATCCACGGCGAATTTGCGGAAGATTTCGGAGACTCTTGTCTCCCGATGCAAGGCGAGACGCGGTCGTCAGGGGCCTCCGTCTGGGCGGCTAGTCCCTTATAATCTGATCGAATCAACTCCACATATTGCTGAGAAGGGGTGCGCGTGGATTCCGAGAGTTCGATGTCTCCCGATCTATCGCGGCCGCTTTGCGTCGATCTTGACGGCACCCTGATCAAATCCGATTCGCTCTTCGATGCATTTTGCGAATTGGTGCGAAGGAATCCGCTCGCGGTATGGCGTTTGCCTCTGTGGCTGATGGGTGGTCGTGCGTGCGTGAAGATTGAAATTGCGCGCCGCGCACCACTGGATGCTACGCGGCTACCGTATAACTTACCTCTGCTGCGTTACCTGCAGGCGCAATGGCGCGAAGGGCGGCCGCTGTATCTCGCGACTGGCGCGGATGCAGGGCTCGCGGAGCGCGTGGCTGCGCACCTGGGAATCTTTCAAGGCGTTCTGGGGACGGAAGGCAAGATCAACCTGACCAAGACGAGGAAGCTTTCGCGGTTGAAGGAGCGATTCGGTCAGTTTGATTATGTGGGCAACTCGCATGCCGATGTCGCCGTTTTAGCCGGGGCGCGTGTCGGGTTGGTGGCGAATCCGACGCCGGGGCTTCGGCTTGCGTTGCGCATGCGGCACATTCCCGTCGAGCGTACGTTCATCGACAAGAGGCCGACGATGCGCACACTGGTGAAGGCGATTCGCCTGCATCAGTGGACGAAGAATGTGCTGCTTTTCGCACCGCTTTTGCTCTCCCATCAACTCACTGCCCGATCTGTCGCTGCGGCGGTCGCCGCGTTTTTCTGTTTTTGTTTCATGGCGTCGGCGAATTACCTCGTGAACGACATGCTCGATATTGAGAGTGACCGCCGGCACCGGTCGAAGCGGCTGCGGCCTTTCGCTGCAGGGGACCTGTCGGTCCAAGGCGGGATTGCCTTGTCGTTGGCGCTCTTTCTTGCTTCGGTCGCTTTGCTGCCGGAGCTGCCGAGGGCCTTTGCGCTGTGGCTTGGTTTGTATATCATCGCTACGCTGAGCTACTCGCTGTATCTCAAGCGGGTCGCGGTGGTGGATGTGCTGTTGCTTTCCGGACTATATACGCTGCGGCTGCTGGCGGGCGGCGCTGCAACGGGTACGGAGATTTCGCAATGGCTGGCTGGCTTTTCAAGCTTTCTCTTTTTGTCGCTGGCGATGGTGAAGCGGTTCAGCGAGATTGAGAACCTGCGCGAGAAGGGAGGGGCCGCAACGGATGGGCGCGGCTACCTGGCGGCTGACCTGGAGCAGATTCGCAGCTTTGGTACATCCAGCGCGTACGCGGCCGTGGTGGTATTCATGCTCTATATTGCACGGCCTGACGTGACGGAACTCTACCGGCACGCAACGCGCTTGTGGCTCATTGTTCCGCTGCTGATTTACTGGCTGAATCGCGTATGGCTGCTCGCCTCGCGCGGGGAGCTGGATGACGATCCGGTGGTTTTTGCCATGCGCGACGGCATGAGCCTGGCAGTGGGTGCCGCGGTTGCAGGTGTGGCGTTGCTTGCGATGTAGGATGCGGCCGCGAGCCCAGAGCCGGGTTCGACTTAGATTCGAGCAGCTCGAAGGTGCTCATTTTGTTGCATTAGCGAGGCGGTCGAGTTGAATCCTTCGGGGCTAGTGGCGCGTCAATAAGTCATGCACCCGGGATGGCGGGCACGTGGGTCGTTTTGAGGATGCACCTTCGTCTACCATTTACCATTGTGTTTTCGGTTGGTTGATGTTGGAACGGCACGCGAATGCGTCGCCGGTGGCCAACACGAAGGGCCGAACGGCCCTGGAACCTTTTGAACCGTTGTCTGCCCGATGCAGGGCGTGTCGAACGTTTGAGCGCGCGCGCCTTCCACCAGCTCCCCCGGTGGCGAGCAAACCGGCTCTGGAACGAGTACCCGTCCTATGATGTGGATTGTCCGGCTTGCGCTGCGGCGGCCCTACACCTTTGCCGTCTTCGCGCTGTTGATTTTGATCCTTGGCGTTTACAGCATTCTGTCGATGCCGACGGATATTTTTCCCAACATCGACATTCCTGTGGTGACGGTCGTCTGGCAGTACACAGGCCTCTCAGCCGATCAGATGGCCAACCGCATCGTGTTCAACAGCGAGCGCGGGATGACCACGACGGTCAATGACATCGAGCATATTGAGTCTCAATCGCTGAGCGGCATCGCAATCATCAAAATCTTCTTTCAGCCACACGTCAATGTGGCGAGCGCAGTGGCGCAGGTAACATCGATCAGCCAGGTGCAGTTGCGCAGTCTGCCGCCTGGCACCACGCCGCCTTTCATCATCCAATACAACGCGTCGAGCGTACCGGTGCTGATGCTGGGTCTTTCAGGCAACGGGCTCAATGAGCAGCAGCTCTCCGATCTTGGAACGAATACGATTCGCACGCAGCTGGCGACGATCGAAGGCGCGCAGACGCCGTTTCCTTACGGCGGTAAGCAGCGGCAGATTCAGGTGGATATCGATCCAGTGGCTTTGCAGGCCAAGGGACTTTCGCCCGCGGACGTTGTGAATGCGGTGTCCGTGCAGAATCTGATTGTGCCCTCAGGTACGGCGAAAATCGATCGCTTTGAGTACGCAATCGAGACCAACTCCGCACCCAGCATCGTGGAGCAGTTGAACGACCTGCCAATTCGGAACGTGAACGGTACGGTCATCTTTGTCCGGGATGTGGCTCACGTGCGCGATGGTTATCCGCCGCAGACCAATATCGTGCGCGTGGACGGGAAGCGCGCGCTTCTGATGAGCATTATGAAGACGGGCTCGGCTTCGACGCTGGATATCATCGCGGGGGTTCGCGCGAAGCTGGACAGCATCAAGGGCCAGCTGCCGCCGCAACTGCAGATCAATCCCCTCTCGGACCAGTCGATTTTTGTGCGCGGCGCGATCAACGGGGTGGTCCGCGAGGCCATCGTCGCTGCCTGCCTGACGGCGATCATGATCCTTATCTTTCTGGGGAGCTGGCGTTCGACGCTGATCATCGCGGTTTCGATTCCTCTTTCGATCCTGTGTTCGTTGGCGGCGCTGGCGGCCTTGAAGGAAACGATCAACATCATGACGCTGGGAGGCTTGGCGCTAGCGGTTGGCATCCTGGTGGACGATGCGACGGTGGAGATTGAAAACATCAACCGTAACCTCGAATCGGGGAAGGAGATCGAGCAGGCGATTCTTGACGGCGCGGCGCAGATTGCTACACCAGCCCTCGTTTCGACTTTATCGATCTGCATCGTTTTTGTACCGATGTTCTTTTTGAGCGGCGTGGCCAAATACTTATTTGTCCCGCTGGCCGAGGCTGTGGTTTTCGCGATGCTGGCCAGCTATCTGCTTTCGCGCACCGTTGTGCCGACGATGGCGAAGTATCTGTTGCACGAACACGACGATGCCCAGGTGGAGAAGAAGCGCGTCAGTCGCAATCCGCTGGTTCGATTTCAATTGGGATTTGAAGCCGGGTTTGAAAGATTCCGGCGCTCATATCTAGGCATGCTCACTCTCTGCGTCGATCATGCGGGCGTGTTCCTGGTTCTCTTTCTGATCTTTGCGCTCGGTTCGGTTGGACTGCTTGCGCCATGGCTTGGACAGGACTTTTTCCCTGCAGTCGATGCAGGACAGTTCAAGATTCACGTGCGCGCGCGGACCGGAACCAGGATCGAGGAGATGGCGTCGCTGTGCGATCACATCGATACGACAATCCGCGAGCACATTCCCGCGAAGGAAGTGGTCACGATTGTCGATAACATCGGGTTGCCGTACTCGGGACTGAATCTTTCGTATTCAACGTCGGCCCCCGTGGGCTCGGCGGATGCGGACATTCAGGTGCAGTTGAGCAAGGACCATCATCCGACGGAACGGTACGAACAGAGCCTGCGTAAGGTTCTGGCCAATGAATATCCCGGCGTCACGTTCTATGAATTGCCGGTGGACATTGTGACGCAGATTCTGAACTTCGGGCTTGCCGCGCCCATCGACATTCAGATTGTCGGTCCGGATCTCTATGGAGACCGCGGGCTGGCCGAACGGATGCTCAACGAGGTGCGCTATGTTCCTGGCGCCGCGGATGCGCGCATTCAGCAGCCGTTCGATTTGCCGAACATGACGGTGAATGTGGATCGCACGCGCGCGCAGGCGATTGGACTGACGCAACAAAATGTCGCGCAGAGCCTGCTGGTCGCGCTGAGCGGAAGCTTCCAGACCACACCCAGTTTCTATCTCGATCCGCGCAACGGGGTGAGCTATAACGTTGCGGTGCAATCGCCGCAATACGACATCCAGTCTCTGGCCGCGTTGAAGAGCCTGCCCGTGACGGGGGCCGTGAATACTTCGACCTTGAGCACGGCGGCTTCGACAGGCGCGCCGGGCTCAACTGGCGGAGTGCAGACGGCGGGGTACAGCGGCGCTCCCGGAGCTTTGCGGCCGGTGCAGATTCTCGGCAATCTCGCCGATATCGTTCCTGGCACGGAGCTCGGCACGGTGAGTCATTACGACGTGCAGCCGGTGATCGATATCTACGCCAACGTGGATGGAACGGATCTTGGCACGGTGTCGCGCGCCGTGGAGAAGATCATTGCGAACCATCAAAAGGAGCTGCCGCGCGGATCCCATTTCATTTTGCGCGGGCAGAGCGAGACGATGGGGAAGTCGTACTTTGGATTGCTCTCCGGACTGGCTTTCTCGATCCTGCTGGTGTATCTGCTCATCGTCGTGAATTTTCAGTCGTGGCTCGATCCGTTCCTGATTGTGTCGGCGCTGCCTGCGGCGATCGCAGGAATTGTATGGTTCCTGTTTATCACTGGAACGCGGCTGAGCGTACCGGCGTTGACCGGCGCCATTATGTGCATGGGGGTGGCGACGGCCAATTCGATTCTCGTAGTCAGCTTTGCGCGGGAGCAGTTGGAAGTGCTGGTGGGCGATGCGCGGAGAGCCGCGCTGAATGCAGGTTTCGTGCGTTTGCGCCCGGTGCTGATGACGGCGCTGGCGATGATTATCGGCATGGTGCCGATGGCGTTGGGGCTTGGCGATGGGGGCGAGCAAAACGCTCCACTGGGGCGCGCGGTGATTGGCGGACTGCTGCTGGCGACGGTCGCCACGCTATTTTTTGTTCCCGTATTCTTTTCAGTTGTTCACAGCTGGTTGGAGCGGCGCAAGAAGGCACATGTGCCGGTGAGGACCAGTATTGTAGATGAGTTTGACGAAACCATGGAGTAACTCAAATGGCGAATGAATCGAAGCCGCAGCCGCAAGCGGCACACAATCACGAGAGCGCGCCCGAACAGGTGGCCGTCTCGGCCCGTCTTGCAATCATCGGGGTCGTCCTCGTTGTAGTGGTGACGGCGCTTCTGGCCGGCTTCGGGATCTTCAACCGGATGCACAACGATCGAGTGCTGGCGGATACGACGACGCAGCTGGCGGCGCCCACAGTGATTGCTCTGCCGGCGAAGCAGGGCATCTCGACCGATACGTTTGTGCTGCCGGGCAATGTGACTGCATACACAGATTCGCCTATCTATGCGCGGACATCAGGCTATCTGACGCGCTGGTATTTCGATATCGGCGCGCGCGTGAAGAAGGGACAGCTGCTGTGTGAAATCGCATCGCCAGAAGTGGATCAGCAATTGGCGCAGGCAGCAGCGGATCTAGCCACTGCAAAGGCCACTGCGAACAATGCGCATATCCAGGCCGATCGGTATAGCGGTCTTGTCGATTCGAACGCTGTATCGCGGCAGGATACGGACACATTTGTGAACCAGGCTGCGGCAACGGCTTCTTCGGTGCGGTCCGCGGAGGCGAACTTACAGCGGCTGCACGAACTGCAATCGTTTGAAAAAGTGTATGCGCCCTTCGATGGCGTGGTGACGGCCCGCGACGTAGACACGGGCCAGCTCATCGACCAGGGCGCGAGCAAGGAGCTATTTCACATGCAGGCGTTGCAGGTGCTGCGCGTGTATACCAACGTCCCGCAGGTTTACACGGGACGCGCGAAGCCCGGATTGAAACTAGACCTGACTTTTCCGGAGCACCCGGGCAAGACGTTCCAGGGAACGCTAGTGCGCACCGCCAAGGCGATCGATCCTGTAACGCGTACCTTGCTGATTGAGATTGACGTGAACAATCGAGACGACGAACTAATGCCTGGAGCGCTGGCGCAAGTGCACTTCAAGGCGCCCATCGCGCGGCCCACATTTATCGTGCCTGCCGCGGCGCTCATCTTCCGCAGAGAAGGACTGCAGCTTGGCACGGTGGTGAATTCGAACAATGGTCCCGTCGCGCACTTGGTGCCGGTGGTGATTGGGGAAGACGATGGAGCCAATGTGCAGATCGTGAGCGGACTGGAGGCCGGGGACAAGATCATCCAGGATCCGCCGGACTCGCTGATCGAGGGTGAAAAGGTAGCGCCGCAACAGGCCCCTTCCGGCAACTCGCAGGGAGGCAAGTAGGGATGCGGAGATCGCTCACCGTCTCCGTGGAGCGTAGGTCCGTGCGAGGAACGGATCGCGCCTGGTATGGGAGAACCAAGCCTGGGAGAACCAAGGCAGCAGGCGGGACCGCGTGCGCGCTGTTATCCTGTTTGGCGCTTGGATTTGTTGCGGGATGCAAGCCGGTTGGCCCTGATTACCATCGTCCGACCTACACTGCGCCGCCGGCGTACAAGGAAACGGGTGCACCGACAGTGAATGTTCCGCCACCGAATCCGGAGGGAGGAAGCTGGCAGCCTGCATCGCCTTCCGATGGAATGCTGAAGGGGAAGTGGTGGGAGATCTACCAGGACCCGCAGCTGAATCAACTTGAAGAACGGATCGCGGCGGCGAACCAGGGATTGCGGCAAGCGATGGAGACATATCTGGCGGCGCGGGACCAGATTGCCATTGCGCGGGCGGCCTTGTATCCGACGCTTGCGCTCTCGCCGTCGGTGACACACTACAGCAATTCGGCCAATAAGCCGCTGGTGACGCCAGCCACAAAGGAGAATTATAACGATCTGATTCTCGAAGGCCAAGGCTCGTGGGAGCCGGATTTCTGGGGCCGCGTCCGGCGCAACGTAGAGGCAACGCGCGAAAATGCGCAGGCCAGCGCGGCCGATATGGCGAATGTGGATCTGAGCCTGCAGGCGCAGATGGCTACGGCGTATTTCCAACTGCGCGGCGCCGACTCGCTCATACAATTGCTGGACTCGACGGTGAAGGATCTCGAAAGCCAGCTTGACCTGGCACAGCGCCGTTTGAAGGGAGGAGTCGCCACCGAGGTGGATGTGGCGCAGGCGCAGACACAGCTTGAAACAGTGCGGGCGCAACGTGTCGACGCGGAGCAGGCCCGCGCGCAGTTTGAGCACGTGGTGGGCACGATTGCCAACTACCAATTGCCAAGCTTCAGCATTCCATTTTCACCGTTAAATCTTCAGTTGCCCCAGACGCCTATCGGCGTGCCATCGCAACTGCTGGAGCGCAGGCCGGACATTGCCGCTGCGGAGCGGCGCACGGCGGCCGCGAATGCGCAGATCGGGATTGCGGTGAGCGCCTACTATCCGACGATCAGCCTAGGCGGGACAGGCGGATTCGAAAGCACTCACGGCGGGACGTGGATCCAGGGGCCGAGCGCCTTGTGGAGCCTGGGCGCGCAGGCGACGGAACTGCTTTTCGACGCCGGGCAGCGGCATGCGGTAACGGACCAGGCGCGGCATACCTACGAAGCGCAGGTTTCCGCGTACAAGAGCGCGGTGTTTCTCGCTTTCCAGGACGTCGAGGACCAGCTCTCGTCGCTGCGTGTTCTTGAACGGGAAGCAGTCGTTGAACAAGCAGCGGTGGCTTCCGCTCAATACTCATTCGACGTTTCAAACCAGCGCTACAAGGGTGGAGTCACGAGCTATCTGGAAGTGCTTACGGCCGAAGCGGCACTGCTGCAGAATCAGCAGACGGCGGTGAGCCTGCAGACGCGCCAGTTCGTCGATAGTGTGGCGCTGATTCGGTCGCTGGGCGGCGGTTGGGATGTTTCGCAGTTGCCGAAGTGAGTGAGGACTAGGGAAATAGGGAATAGTAAGAGACTTGGTGGGTCGTCGCGAAAGGATTGGAGCGAGTTCGCGAAAATGCTTTAGGCGCTGGTCTGCATGGCTTGGACATCCTGCTTGGCTTTGGATTCTGTTTGCAGAATGGCTGCCAGCTTGAAGTGAAGGTCGGTTGGTTTTCCAAGTCGGAGTCGAGCTTGCAGGGCCTGTGCTGCGAGTTCGAGGTCACAAGCGCGCAGAGAAGCCGCCGCCAGGATGTCATACAACTCGTCGTCGGCCGGGGCGGACGCCACTGCTTGCTGGATGCGCCGAAGGCCTTCGGGCGCTGAGCCAAGGTTGACGTCGCATGCGCCCATTTTTTGCTTCACTCAACGGGGAGGCTTCTCCCATGGCGGCAACTTGCACGCAGGCTGCGTGAGCCTGGTCGAAATGCCCGGCGTGGAAATGAGCGTCACCCGCCGTTTGATAGAGTAGGCCGGTATGCGGTCCCAGATTTGCGGCTTGCTCGAGCCGGACAAGAGCTTCGGTAAGCTTCGCCATCCGAACCAGGCATACTCCCGCATAGAGCCATCCGGCGGCGGATTTGGGACTCAGCTCGCATGCGCGCTCGAAATGGACCAAGGCGGCGGCAGGGCGCCCAGCATGCTCCAGTTCAGTAAGGCCCATTTCGATGAGTGCTTGCGGGTCATCCTGATTTGTGACGAGCTTGACGATCGTCGAGAGTTCAGCGGCGGGTTTCATCGAGAGCACTCCTGAAGCGCGGATCTAGCTATCAGTTCACTTGCAACCGGTACAGGACTTCCTCGCTCCAGCCGGAGGTTGATGGCGCCGGATATGACGCGCTTGCCTGCACGACGCAGAAAGGTTTGTGGGATATATCGGTCAGTTGACCTGTTTATTTCAACGGCAAGGGATTTTAACGAGGGCGTGCGGGCGGAAGCGTAAATATCTGAAAAATAAACTAGATATTGGGGCAGGCGTGGATTTGACCGCGAGACATAATTCACCGGAGCAACCGGGACTCGCCCGCTGAAACGGAAGAGTCCCGCAAATTCCTGCTCTCTAACCCAAAATCACTTACCCCTTGGCGGTCGCGAAGCGCTTGTTGACTTCAGCCCAGTTCACAACGTTCCACCAGGCGGCGAGATAGTCGGGACGGCGGTTCTGGTACTTGAGATAGTAGGCGTGTTCCCAGACGTCATTGCCGAGGACGGGATAGAGGCCCTGGCTCAACGGCGAGTCTTGATTCGGGGTGGTGATAACTTTCAATTTGCCGCCTTGGATGACCAGCCAGCCCCAGCCGGAGCCGAACTGCTTGGCGGTGGTCTCATTGAACGTCTTCTTGAAGGCCTCGAAGTCGCCGAAATCGGCTGAGATCTGTTTGGCGATTTCGCCGGTGGGGGCGCCGCCGATACCGGCTGTGCCGGGCTTGCCCATCAGCTTCCAGAATGCAGTGTGGTTCGAGTGGCCGCCGCCGTTGTTGCGCACCACGGTGCGGATGTCTTCAGGGACTGCGTTCAGGTCCTTGATCAGGTCGTCGACGGATTTAGCGGCCAACTGCGGATGCTTTTCGAGAGCGGCGTTGACGTTGTTGATGTAGGTTTGGTGATGCTTGTCGTGATGGAGCTTCATTGTTTCGACATCGATAAAAGGCTCGAGAGCCGCGTAGTCGTAAGGAAGCGGGGCGAGTTCGTAAGCCATTGGGGAAATCTCCTTCGTAACGGATTGTACTGTGCAGGTTTGACCGCAACGGTTGCTGTGTATGTGGAAACCCTTTTGGGGACGAGTGAAACAGAATCTTCACACGGCGGCGCGGTGCACTGTGATTGGATGGAAACGCGTCCCCCACTTGGATGGATGCGATTGGGGGCGGTGAGGTGCGAAACTAATTCAGCGTGACCTCGGAAACCTTTACCTCACGAAAACATCTTCTTAAGCAGACGGAATGAAGCAGGCTTGATTTTCCCCATCCCACCGAATGGTAGCGATCATTGAACGAGCAACCCCTCTATCGTTGGCTTGACCAGCAAGGCGAGGCGTTTGGCGCACCGGGCCTCGAACCACGCTGGACATCAAGCGTGAAAGACGCGATCGGCACGGCCTATGCGGCTTCGAGCCGCATCTGGTTCACGTGCTCGCATGGAATTCTGAACGAAGTTTACCACCCCACGATCGACCATCCCCAGGTGCGCGACATGGAGTTCCTGGTCACCGATGGGGAGACGTTTGCGCACGAAGAAAAGCGCGATCTGGTGACGAGTTTTGAGTACATCCATCCCGAGGCACTGGGTGTGCGCTACGTGAATCGCGAACCGGAGGGGCGCTACAGCCTCATCCACGAAATCATCTGCGACCCGCATCATTCGGTGATCCTGCAGCAGGTCCGGATTGAAGGGCACGAAGAGCTTTTGCCGCGGCTGAAGGTATACGCGCTGCTGGCGCCCCATTTGGACTGCGGGGGAGCGGGGAATTCGGCGCGCGCTATCGATATCGCCGGCCACAAGGCACTACTCGCCTGGAAGAACCAGTGGTCCCTTGCGATGGGCGCGAGCTGCGGATTTACGCGGGTCAGTTGCGGGTTTGTGGGCTCGAGCGACGGTTGGCGCGACGTGATGGATAACTACCGCATGGATTGGGAATTTGGCTCGGCCAGAAACGGTAACGTTGCGGTGCTGGGCGAGCTGAACCTGAACTGCGCCGGGTCGGACGGGTCGCGTACCTTCATGCTGGCGATCGGGATTGGCGAGGGACACCACACGGCGTTGCAAAAAACGATGAGCGCGCTGGCAACGCAGTTCGAGCAGCACCGCGAGCGATTCATTACGCAGTGGCACCGGGTGGCGAACCCCGAGTGGCTGGCTGCCAAGTCGCAGGATGGCGGCAAGCTGATGCGGGCCAGCCACAACGTTTTGTTGGCTCACGAAGACAAAACGTTTTCGGGCGCATTTGTCGCATCGGCGTCGATTCCCTGGGGCCAGGCAAAGAGCGACGAAGACCTGGGCGGATACCACCTGGTGTGGACGCGGGACATGGTGCAAACGGCGAGTGCAATGCTTGCGTGCGGACGGGCCGAGACGGCGCTGCGCGCGCTGGTGTACCTGGCATGCACGCAAAAGCCCGATGGCGGCTTTGCGCAGAATTTCTGGGTGGATGGGCGACCGTACTGGTCTGGCCTGCAATTGGATGAAGTGGGGTTTCCGATCATTCTGGCATGGCGATTGTGGAAGGCCAACGGGCTGGAGAATATGGAAATTTTCCCGTTCATTGAACGCGCGGCGGGATTCCTGGTGCGGCATGCGCCGAACACGCATCAGGAGCGGTGGGAGGAAAATGCCGGGTATTCGCCCTCCACGCTTGCCGCTGGTATCTCGGCCCTGATCTGTGCGGCGGAAATCGCGCGGGCTCATGATTCAGTCGAATTGGCGGTGTTCTACGAGGAATTCGCCGACTGGATGGAGCACCATCTCGAAGATTGGACGGTTACGAACGAAGGAGTTTTGTTGCCTGAGGTACGGCGGCATTACATGCGCATTCGCCCGCCGGAGCAGGGAGAAGCCTACGCCTGCGAGTCCTGCGGCACTGAGATGATCCACCTTAACAACCGGCCTCCGGGTACACGCGAGTTTTTTCAGGCACGTGAGGTGATCGATGCAGGATTCCTCGAACTGGTCCGGTACGGGGTACGGCGCGCAGACGATCCATTGATGGTGGATTCACTGAAAGTGGTGGACGCGGTGCTGAAGCGTGAGCTTCCGCAGGGGCCGGGATGGTTGCGCTACAACTGGGATGGCTATGGCCAACGACCTGATGGCGGCCCGTTTCTTGGTTGGGGCCAAGGCCGCGTGTGGCCTTTGTTGACCGGAGAGCGCGCGCATTATGAACTGGCGGCGGGGAAGGATATTACTTCGCTGATTGAAACGTACGAGCGCTTTGCCACCATGGGCCAAATGATGCCGGAGCAGGTATGGGACGAGCCGAATTCCCCTTCGGGGAGATTGCAATTGGGCCAGCCTGCGGGATCGGCGGTGCCACTGGTGTGGGCGCACGCCGAATATCTGAAGCTGCTGCGATCGGCGTTGGACGGCAAGGTGTTCGATCGCATCGAACCCGTCTATGCACGGTATTGTGAGCCGGAGGGACAGAAAGCGCTTCGACGCGATCTTGAGATCTATACGCAACGCCGGCCTTTTGAAAGGATTCCTGCGAGCGCCACGTTGCGGATCATTTACGAAGATCGGTTTGCGGTGACCTGGTCGGTCGATGGCTGGAAAACGGTGAACGTAACCCAGAGCCGCTGCCTGGGCAGCGCGGGGCACAGCGTGGATATTTCCACCGCAACGGAATCTGCCGGCGGTGAACTATCATGGACTCTCCAATGGACCGAGCAAGGACGTTGGCTTGGCTACAACGTGAATCTCAAGATCGACACTTCGCAATAAACAGCAGGGCCCATTCAGTTAATAGCGGAGACCACCTGGTTGGTTTTTGCGGACACCTCTCCCGAGGAAAGGAATACACACAGCATGACTGCTACTGTTGCAGCACTCTCGATTGATGAACTTTCCATCGATACATTGCGCTTGCTTGCCGTTGATGCGGTTGAGAAAGCGAAGAGCGGCCATCCCGGAGCTCCGCTGGGCTGCGCGCCCATTGCATATCTGCTGTATCACAAGTTGATGAAGCACAATCCGGCGCACTTTAAGTGGGCGGACCGCGATCGTTTTGTGCTTTCAAATGGCCATGCTTCGGCGCTGCTTTACTCGACGTTATTTTTGGCCGGATACAAGGTGACGCTGGACGATTTGAAGTCGTTTCGTCAATGGCACTCGAAGACACCGGGGCACCCCGAATCAGGCGAAACGGAAGGCGTGGAGGTGACGACGGGGCCTCTCGGGCAGGGCTTGGCCATGTCGGTTGGGTTAGCGATGGCGGAGAAGCATTTGGCCGCGGTTTACAACAAGCCTGGATTCGACATTGTCGATCACCACACCTATGTGCTCTGCGGCGACGGCGATCTGATGGAAGGCGTCTCGCACGAAGCGGCTTCGTTGGCCGGAACGCTGGGGCTGGGTAAGCTGATCGTGCTCTACGACGACA
>Ga0182024_10003783_pt1 | contig 35492 bp, 37 predicted proteins | sample P32metaG_FD_120480 | JGI IMG/M metagenome (GOLD analysis project Ga0182024, IMG submission 120480) | Permafrost microbial communities from Stordalen Mire, Sweden - P3-2 metaG (Illumina Assembly) | ecosystem: Environmental > Terrestrial > Soil > Wetlands > Permafrost | place: Sweden: Stordalen...
GATTGGCGCAACTGGCGGCACGCCTGACATGCGTCCCTCCGGCGATGACAGTTGGCAGACACGCGCGCCTGACTCAGAATGCCCGGTGGCGTGGGGCTAAGTTACCGCCATCCGTTGCCGTCGGTTAGCCCGTAGGACGCAGGGGTCAGACCGGAGCGGGGTCGCGCGCCACAACGACGGAACCGGCGTCAGCCATGGGCGGCGGCCGCGACAGAACTACCGAACGAGCTCGCTCGAGTCGTAGTGCTGGACGAGTTCCGGCCGAGTGAGCAGGTACCGGTCATCCTCCGGGAAGTATCGGGCGAGCTCGATGTTCTTTCCCGCAAATGCCTCGATCGACCCTCTGTCCTTCCACCAGCTCAGCGTGACGATCTCGGTGCGGTCCCCATCGATATCACGGACGGCAACGACGGCGCCGAGGTTGCCAGGGGTCCGCCGGTAACTCGCAATCCCGGTCGTGACGACGTAGTCGACGTACTCTGTCTTGAGGTCGCGCCGGATTTCCGCACGCCATTCGCGAAGGACGCTCATACCTGGTCGCTCCGGGAGGTCAGTAATACATGATGATAATACCGCGACGTGGCACCCCGGCCGCGCAATCTGTTTTTGCGAGGCCTCGGGCGGGACATCTGAGCCCGGGGTTGCATGCCGCCTGTGGGCACGATAGATTATTTGTTTCACATAATGGTTTATGCATAATGCCGTCTGCATAATAATTGACCGATGCCGGCTGGCCAGAGCGACGAACCTCACGCCGGGATTGCATGGCTAAGGCAGTACAGCGAGGAGCCAACCCGTTTGAATATGGGCAAGCGGTCGCGCCGGCCACCCTGGTCGATCGTGCCGACGAGCTGCGTCGCGTCGTGGAATCGGTCACGAGTGGGGGCCGCCTGTTTCTGATCGGTCCGCGCCGATACGGTAAGACGTCACTCCTCAACCTGGCGGAATCAGAACTCGAGAAGAAGGGAATCGCTGTCCTCAGGGTCGATGCGGAGAAGTTCGAAACGCCGGAGCTGCTGGCCAAGGCGCTGCTCGCCGCGGCCGTGCGGGCTCTCGGCGGCCGCCTCGACCGGATTGGCAGGACGATGCGGGGGGTGTTTGGCGCGCTCCGGCCGGACGTTACGTATAACATCGAGGACGGCACCATCTCTGTTGGCTTCAACGTCCAGCGACCCCCAGCGACATCTGACATCCCGCTGGTCGCCGACGTGCTAGACGGAATCAACGCGCTGGCCAAGACCCGGCGCAAGCGAGCCCTGGTCGTGATCGACGAGTTTCAGCAGCTCGTGACCGAGGGGGGGATCACGGCCGAGCGACAGCTCCGATCAGTCATCCAGACGCATCAGCACCTGAGCTACGTATTTGCGGGGTCGAAAACGCGTCTGTTGATCGACATGACGAGCGATCACGCACGGCCCTTCTACAAACTTGGCGCCGCGCTCGTATTGGGCCCGGTGCCACGCAAGGACTTCCGGATATTCCTCACCCGCGGCTTCACGGCTGGCGGGACCCCCGTGACCGCAGAAGGTGTGGAGCGCATCCTCGATCTTGCCGAAGACGTGCCGTATAACGTTCAACGCTTGGCGTCTCGGTGCTGGGATCTGCTCGGAGCGGCGCCGGCAACCAGACTTGATGTTGCGTTCGTCGACTACGCGCTCGAGCGAGTCGTGCGCGAAGATGACGCGATCTACACGCAGTTATGGATCAGCCTGACCGAGGTGCAGAAGAAGTCGCTCAAGGCCGTGATTGCCGCGGGTGGCACGCGGCTCATGTCGCAGAGCGTTGCCCGGGAGCACGGCGTGGCGCCGCCCAGTATGCAGGCGGCGCTCAAAGCGTTAGAGCGCCGGGGCATTGTGCGTGACGAACACACACTGGGCGCCGTCCGGGTACGGCTCGAGGATCCGTTCTTCGCATCATGGCTCCGGCTGAGCCAGCAAACGTAGAAGCGCGATCGCCTTGAGTACGACGGGCGCGCAGTTTGATCACTGATGGCTGTCTTCTCGATTCCGGTGCGGCCGCCGTCAGGCGATCGCCCCGCTCTCTCCCGCGATCCGCCGTAATATCCCGAGCTGTCCCGCGTGATACGCCTGGTGAAACAGCGCGACCGCCAGGAGTGAACCCAGCGTTTCATCTGGGTCGCCCGTCGGACTGTCCGGCACCAGCATCTCAAGCCGCCGTGGCGGCAGCGCAGCGAGGCCCGCATCGACGCGCACACACGCCTCCTCCCACCCGCTGACCAGATCCGGCAATGGCACCGCGTCGGACGCGCGCGTAAGCGCAGAAGACCCGCGCGCGTAGCGAGCCAGATCGCCGGCACTTTCTACCGGCGTCTGCCCCAGCAGCGGCAATACCTGGTTGTAGACCGCGACCAGATGCCCCACCACCCAGTTCGAACAGTTCCCCGCAGGCTTGGGTTGAATCAGGCTCTGCTCGTGCGAAATGCCCTCCAGGTTCAGACGGACCACGTTGCGCGTGAGTTGCGCCTGCTGGCGCATGCCGCCGATCTCGCTCATGCGCGCTTCTCCGCGAACAACTTCTCCAGATTGTCGATGGAGCTGGACCACCCGATCTGGTGACCATCCCGGCTCTCGGCCGACTCGAACCCGGTCTGTGTCAGCAGGAGCCGAGTGCTGGTGCCTTTCGCGCGAAACTCCACGGTCAGCACCGTCTCTGGCGTCGTACCGTCGCCCATGTGCCACGCATGCGTGTACACCAGCCGTTTCGCTGGTACGATCTCGCGATACGTCCCGAACGCCTCTCGTGTGCTTCCGTCTTCAGCGCGCATCGTGACTCGCCAATGCCCGCCCACCCGCAGATCGAGGTCGCCGCCCTCGATCGAGATCCCCGCCGGCGATGACCACTGGTTGAGGAGCTCGGGCTGCGTCCACGCCGCGAACACGCGTTGCGGCGGCGCCGCGATCAGTCGTTCCAGTTTCAGCGTCAATGTTTCGGCCTGGGTCGTCATCGTTTTCTCTCCTTCTCGAAAAGTCCGGCAAGTTTGTCCATCTGGTCGTCCCAGAACCCCCTGTAGTCCTCCATCAACTCATGCGCCCCCCGCAGCGGGGCTCCGTCGAACCGGCACCGATTCACTCGGCCGTCCGGAACCCGGTGCAGCAGGCCCGCGCGCTCGAGCACGTCGAGATGTTTCGAGATCGCGGGGCGCGACATGGCAAACGGCTCGGCTAGCTCGCCGACCGTTGCCTCGCCATGGGTGAGCCGAGCAAGAATCGCGCGTCGGGTCGGATCGGCGAGGGCGCCGAATACGTGATCGAGAGCCTTCGTCCGAGCACTGGTAACCATATGGTTACCAGTATAAAGCCAGGTCGTACGTCCTGCAAGAGCGGCCAGTTGCTGACGGGCATCTTGGGATAAAGGCGTTACCTGGCCGGTAAGACGAGGTCTACTGGTGCGCGGCGTCCCGAGGGGCTCGGCATTGGACCGGGGTGCACTTGACTCTGTACCATAGTACAGGGTTTATCGTGTCGCGCACCCGGGAGATCGAGGATGCGGATTGGCCAACTCGCCGCCGAAACGGACGTAAACATTCAGACGCTCCGCTATTACGAGCGCCGAGGGTTGCTCGCCGTGCCTGACCGATTGGCATCCGGATACCGCGCGTACGGGCCCGACGCCGTGCAGCGTGTCCGATTCGTCAGGCGTGCGCAGGAGCTCGGCTTCACGCTCCAGGAGATCGGCGATCTCCTGATGCTGTGGAAGGACTCAGTGAGATCGTGCCACGCAGTGGAAGGCCGCGCCCGCGCCGCTCTCGCGCGGATCAGCACCAAGATCACCGACCTCAAACGAATGCGCAGCGCCCTCGGCAAATACCTCGCCGCGTGCGAGCAGAGATCGGCACTCGACGAGTGCCCGCTCCTCCGCCTGCTCGGTGGCCCCGATGAAGACCCATCATGATGGATCCGCGGCGTGTCCGGCCGGCGGTCGCCCTCGTCTACGACCAGAACTGTCCTAACGTCGGCGAATGCCGGACCGCACTGCGTGCGGCGCTCTCTGCCGTCGGCGCGCCACCCGTCTGGAATGAATGGGACCGGAACTCGGCGGCCACGCCGGCAGCGTACCGCGGTTTGGGCTCTCCCACGGTGCTGGTCAATGGCCACGACATCTGTGGGCCGGAGACGGCCCACTCCGCACACGGCAACTCGTGCCGGCTCTACCCTAGCGATGCGGGCGGAGGCATGTGCGGCGCTCCGTCCGTGACGACGATCGTGAACGCCCTGCTCGCGGAGCGAGTGGCATGGAACGCGTGACACGAGCGTCGCCGCCTGCGAGGCCCGCGTCCGCCGCCGGCGCGCTGAGCGCAGGGTCGACTGGATTCGGTGCTGCTCTCGTCACCATCGTTGCAGGAACCTGCTGCGTCAGTCCGGTACTCGCACCCTTGATCGTCGGCGCCCTCGGGGCAGGGGGCGCGGCGTGGGCCGCCGGACTCAAACCATACAGCAGCTACATCCTGGCGGCGTCGCTGCTGCTCCTGGCGGGTGGCTTCTGGAGCGTGTACCGGCCTCGCACCCTGTGTGTCGCCGGGACGGACGCGTCTCGACCGGCTCGCTGGATGTCGCGCTTGTCCAAGGGAGTCCTCTGGGCAGGCGCCGTGTGCTGGGTCGCAGCGGTCGTCGTGCATCTCACGCTGTCGTAACGACTCCTCCTCATCCCCGCGTGCTCGAGGCAACGATGCGACTGACATCGCCTACGCTGGTCCTCACCCTGTCTTTTCTGCCGCTCTCGGCGTGCACGCGTGCCACGTCCGCACCGCACGTCAACCTCGCGTCGAGCACGGAGGCTCTTCAGGAGGCGTTCAACCGCGACTCGGGCAAGGTCCGCGCGATATTCCTCGCATCCCCCACCTGCGGTGAGTGCATACACGGCGCGTCGGAGCTGGAGCGGGTGTGGCTCGATAAGGATTCGAGCCGTAACATCGCGGTCTACGTCGTCTGGTCTCGGCAGCTCGGTGCTGAGGAGAAACATGTCGCCGACGCGATGACACTCGTGCCCGACGCCCGCGCACGCCACTACTGGGACGGAGAGGAGCTGGTGGGCAAAGCGTTCCAGCCCGTACTCGACCTGCCTGCACCCGCCTGGGACACCTGGATGCTGTTCGACCGCACCACGACGTGGCGAGGCGATCGTGCGCCGACGCCAGCATGGTGGGAACACCAATTGAGCGTGGGACCGCCAGAACGCCAGCTCGATCCCGAGCGGTTCGCGTCACACGCCGAAGCGCTCAAGAGTGTGCTGGGAGATCACACGTAGGCGCTCGGCCGACCAGCCAAGGCACGCGATTGTTTGGTGTGCCCTTCAATAATGACCCAGAGTTCGCGGTCTACTGGCGCGCGGACAGGCTGTCCCGGACAATCGCGCGGCCGTGTACCCAGACCATCGAGATGCTGTCGTAGGCCTCGACGCTTTCGAGTGGCGACCGCCGGAGCAGTACGAGGTTCGCGATCTTGCCCGGCTCGATCGTCCCGTACGCGCTGTCGATCTTGAACTGACGCGCGTTGCTGATCGTCGCGGCGCGGAAGATCTGTGCGAGCGTCAGCCCCGCTTCGTGCAGGTGCTGCATCTCCAGATAGCCGTTCAGCCCCGGGAGATTACCGTACGTGGGACTCGACGGCGTGTCGGTGCCGAACAGGAAGTTCGCGTCCTTGCTGGCGAGATACGCCACCACCTGCCGCCCACGCCGAACCGGCCCACGATCCCATCCCGCACGCTCCGCCGAATCCGTCATGCCGCTGTCGGCGATCTCGCTCCTGTACCACGCTCCAGCCGGCGACTTGAACCACGCCAGCATTGCCGGCGGTATGACCCTGGGAATCGCCGGAATGGCGAGATACTGCGGATCGAAATACACCCGCAGCCCCTCGATCACCTGCATCGTCGGCTGATATCCGGTCCGATTCGCCACGATCCGGTCGAGCAGCGCGGTGATCTCGGGCGGCAGATCCTGCCTCCGGTCCAGATCTCCCCAGTTCCACATCCCGTGCGCGATCACGTCGGTGCCGCCATCCTCCGCGAACTGCTGCGCCTCGAACGAGTTGGCATGTACCATGAGTACGAGCCCCGCGGCCGTCGCGGCACGCCGCACGTCCGCAAACATCCCGGCATTCATCACCGGCAGATGCCGGTCGCGGCCAAAGCCATGCTCAAAATACGTCTTGATGCAGATGCCGCCTGAGCGCTTCACCCGTGCGACGTCAACCGCCGGTGTATGGTCCTCGGGCCGGTACTCGGCCGGAATGCTCGATGCTTGGCTCGGGTCATAGATGAAGTTGGGAAACACCTTGAAACGAAACGCCGACGGCGCAAACGACATTGGATAGCCGTTCGCCACCGGCAGTGACTCGCCACAGTCGAAGAGATCCGGATGGAGCGGCGCTCTCCGGAAATCAGCGAGTACCTCGGGTTCGAAGACCGCCAGATCCACGAGCGTCGTGTAGCCGAAGTAGAGGTAGGAGCGAGGGAGCTGCGCCAAGTACGCCTTCACCATCTCGGCGTTCGCCGGCTCCTGGCCGAAATCCATTCCCGGAATCGACGCGAGATGGACGTGCGAGTCGATCAAGCCGGGAATCAGGAATTGGCCATGCCCCGATATCACAGTTGCTCCCACCGGAACACGGGCGTGACCGCTCCGGTCCACCTGCACGATCCTCCCGCCCTCGATGAGAACGTTCCCGCGCTGGATGTGATCGAGCTGCTCGGGAGAGACGATCGTGACGTCCGTGATCCACGTTCGTGCCGGCGCTTGTCCGCGCGCGCGACTACCACACCCCGCGATCGAGGCACAGAGGAGTGTCGCCATGGTCAGCGCGTTCGTCACGGAGTCTCGTCCTCTCTGGAGTCGCTGTATGCTGAGCAGCCCACCAAATCGGCCAGCGGTTGATATACGGAGACGGCATGAGATAGTGAAGGTGCAGCGGCCGCATCCGTAGGGGCCGGTCGCGACCGGCCCCTACCAGGGACGATTCGGTGCGATGCCGCCGACGCCAGTGGTTGGCGGTGCGATGCTGCCGACGCCAGTGGATGGGGCTCCGCATTCCCAATCCACCCTACAGGTAGCAACCTCCCGGGCAACCGTCCCCGGCCGCTGCGTGACAATGTCAGTGTGAACACGACACGATGGGCCACATACAGTGCCGCCGTTCTTGCCGGTCTCTCGGCAGGCTTCGCCGCGCTCTGCCAGGACGCGCCGATGTTTCGCGCGAACCTGGCGCACACCGGTGTCTACGACGTACCACCCATTCAGACGCTGACGGGCGTCAAATGGAGGTTTCACACAAGGGGCCGAGTGATCTCATCACCCGCGGTCGCCGGTGGGGTCGCGTATGTCGGCAGCACGGACGGCCACATGTACGCGGTGGACATGGCCACCGGGACGCAACGCTGGACTTTCACGACCGGCGCTCGCATCACGTCATCGCCCGCCGTTGACGGCGGCGGTGTCTTCTTCTCGAGCTACGACGGCAACATCTATCGAGTGGATACCGCCACGGGTAAAGTGCAATGGAAGTTCGCGACGGCAGGCGAGCGGCGATTCGCAGGCAAGCATCTCCACGGATTTCTTCCGGCCGGTGAGACCATGCCGGATCCGTTCGACGTCTTTCTCTCGTCGCCCGCGATTTCACACGGTACGGTTTACATCGGTAGCGGCGACGGCAACGTCTACGCGATCAACGAGCAGTCGGGGCAGCGTGTCTGGTCGTTCCGCACCGGCAACGTCGTGCACGCCTCGCCGGCCGTTGTGGACGGCACGGTCTACGTGGGAAGCTGGGATACGTACTTTTACGCCCTGGACGCCACCTCGGGAAAGGTGAAGTGGCGCTTCAAGACCGGCGAAGACACCGTCATCAACAACCAGGTTGGTATCCAGTCCTCGGCGGCCGTTGCCAATGGCGTGGTGTACTTCGGATGCCGCGACTCGAAGTTCTACGCACTCGACGCGCAGACCGGCGCTCAGAAGTGGTTCTTCGACAACAAGGGTTCGTGGGTCGTGAGCTCGCCAGCGATCGACAACGGCGTCGTGTATTTCGTGACATCGGACTCGCGGCTGCTGCACGCGCTCGACGCGACGACAGGCAAGCCGGTTTTTTCCATGCAGATGACGTGGTTTCTCTTCGGGTCGCCCGCGATCGCGGGCGACATGCTGTACGTCGGTAGTTGGGACGGGACACTCGCCGCGGTGGACCTCAAGACGCAGAAGCGCGCGTGGACATTTGAATCCGACTCCGCGAAACGGAACCGCGCCGCGCTGACGAAGCCTGACGGCACCGCAGACTACAAAAAGATCGGCGGCACGTCCTTCTACGACGATCTGCCGGTTGCGATCAGCAGGATGTACACCGTCGGGGGGATCCTCTCATCACCCGTCGTCGTGCCAGGGACCATCCTCGTCGGGAGCGCCGACGGCAACCTGTACGCCCTGAACTGACTCGCGCAATTGAGTCGTCCCGGCGCTATCCGAACGTCTTGACCGGGTGGACGGGGGACGCCACGTCGCCCATGTCACTGACCAGGCCGAGGATCTGCCGCACAGCGGCACTCTGACGAAACGCGTCGAGCTGTGCGGCGTGCTCGAACCGGTACACGACGACCGATGCCCGGGCGTCATCGGTCCCGAAGACGAGTAGGCCACGAAACCCCTCCGCCGTGCCGATCGCCGCGGTCAACGCTCGCACGTGGGCTGGATCACGTGCAACCTGCTCGAACGTATAGGAGTCTGCCGACGTTGGATCGATGGTGGCGTTGCCGCCGCTCGCTGCAACCTGGTACAGCGCCAGCGCACTTGATTCCGCCACGGCGTGTCGTTCAGCGGTGAGGTGATGATCGTCCCACGCGGTCTTGAGGTGCCGAAACGCATCGTGACCGTTGATACCGATCAGGGCAATTACACGCCGATTGTTGACCGAACGGAGAATCGCCGCGGCGTGCGCCTTGACCGTCGATGTGCGCGCCTTCTCGATCAACGTCTCGTAGGCCGAGATCCCGGCGTTTACGCGATCGGCCTTCACGTGCGCTACATCGATCGCACACCATGTGCCCGGTGCGAACGTGACTGGGACACCGCCGGGGCGGTGATCGGTGGGGGTATGGCGTTCCAGGTCTTCGTGCGGACGCGTCATCGCAGTCTCGCTGTGTTATGCCGTGGCGGTTTGGTACCCGTGGCAAGAATATAGTGAGAGGAATCGCTGCGGCAGGCTGGACCGCGTGAAGGGCGAATCAGAGAGGCCGGAGACATTGGGGCGGTGTTGGCGGTCACTGGCAGAGACATCGTATATTCTGCTCCGCTGGTCCGGGAGACGAGCAAGCAACGAGATGTCGCCACCCACGCCTCTCGCGAGTAAGGCGTGATCAGTGTCCTGCACGGGACAGGGGTTTGGGGCTGATGTCCGCACACCGGCGCGAACAGATGCACGCGACGAATTACCCGGTTGGATGGACGTGTGAGTTGGTCATCGTCCGAATCGAGCGCTATCTCGTTGGCGCGCTCCCTCGCCGAGAAGCCTTGGCCGTGGCCGAACATATCGAGGCGTGCATCTGGTGTGCGGAACGCTTCGCAATGGTGCGGCTCCTGGGTGAGACGCGCGCTACGCCCAAGCCTCGCCCGCACGCCCGTCGTGCTCCGTCAGGCGGGGCGGGTGCTCGTCGTCGCGGTGGAAAGAGTGGGAGTCGTGACCGTGGCAAGTGAGCGTTCCACGGGTCTGAGCGATCCATCCGGCACCGAGCTTCGGATCGCGGCGTTTGCGGGCAGCCTTCGGCGGACCTCCTTGAACCGCGCGCTCCTTCGCGCGGCGCGCGAACTCGCCCCCGAGGGTATGACGATCGAGTTGATCGAGATTGGTGACCTGCCGCTCTTTAACGCGGACATCGAGGCGGAGGGCGACCCTCCGGTTGTGGACACCTTCAAGGCGCATCTACGGGACGCCGACGGTGTGCTGATCGCGACGCCTGAGTACAACGACGGGATTCCGGGGGCGCTCACGAACGCGATCGATTGGGGCTCACGCCTGCCCGGCCGCTCGCCGCTCGTCGGCAAGCCCGTCGCTCTTATGGGTGCGTCCCCGAGCCAGATCGGAACCGCGCGAGCCCAACTCCACCTCCGGCAGCTCCTCGCACACGTACACGCCCGCACCCTGCCGTCCCCGGAGCTTCTCATATCGAAAGCCCATGAGAAGTTCGATCAAGAACTGCGGCTAACGGACGAGGGTACGCGCCGCGTGCTCGCGGGCCTGCTTACGCGGTTCGGGCACTGGATCACTCGCGAGCGCGCAGCACGTGAGGCTGAGCGGGCGCTCGCGATGGCGGCGCAGCGGTAGACGGACGCCGATAAGCGGTGCCGTTAAGCGGGCGCCGAATCACGCGAGCATGTCGCGCACGAGCGGAATTACCCTGCTGCCGTAGAGTTCGACACTGCGCATGAGCTTCTCATGCGACAGCGTCCCCGCGCTGTACTTCATGTCGAACCGGGCGATGCCGAGGGTTTTCGCGGTCGCGGCGATCTTGCGGGCGACGGTCTCGGGCGAGCCGCAGTAGAGCGATCCGTGATCGGCTTCCTGGTCGAATTCTGCGCGGCGAATCGGCCCCCACCCCCGCTCTGCGCCGATCCGATCGCGCATGACCTTGAATGGCGGCCAGAGCTCGTCTCTCGCCTGCGCATCAGTGTCGGCTACGTAGCCGGGTGAGTGGACGCCGATCGGCAAGACGGGCATGCCGAGTTGGTCGAGGGTACGGTGGTAGAGCTCAATGTAGGGGGCGAATCGGTTGGGATCGCCGCCGATGATCGCGAGCATCATGGGCATGCCGTACCGAGCCGCGCGGACAACAGACTCAGGACTTCCCCCTACACCGATCCATGTCTTGAGCGAACCGGACTCGATCGTCGGAAAGACGCGCTGAGTGGTCAGGGCCGCGCGCGTTCGGCCCTGCCAGGTCACCGGCTCCTGCGTGATCAACGCGGCGAAGAGATCGAGCTTCTCGGCGAAGAGTTCTTCGTATTGGCTCAGATCGTATCCGAACAGCGGGAAGGACTCCGTAAACGACCCGCGTCCGAGAATGACTTCCGCTCGCCCGCGCGACACGGCGTCCAACGTGGCGAACCGCTGGAACACGCGCACTGGGTCGTCCGAGCTGAGCACAGTAACGGCCGAGCCGAGCCGGATGCGGCGTGTGCGTGCCGCAATCGCCGCGAGGATAACCTCGGGGGACGAGATCGCAAAGTCACCACGGTGATGCTCACCGACGCCAATGAAATCCACCCCCAACTCGTCGGCAAGCACGGCCTCATCGACGACATTCCGAATGACCTGGGCGTGTGGCAATAGCTGGCCGCCGGCGTCCGCAGTGACGTCACCGAATGTATCCAATCCGAGTTCGAGATGCCGTTCCACTGGGTCCCCCTCGTTCACCCGCGAGCCTGACCCGACGCCCGTACTCCGCCGTCACCCTGGCTACTGCTTCTCGAATACGCCCACATCGGTGGCCGTTTGTCCTTTCGCATCCGTACCCTTCCTCGTGATCGTCAAGACCTTCCCATCCGGGGACACAACACGTTGCAGGGTCGCGACGACCTTGCCGCCCTTTTTCCGGGTGATGTGCGCAATCGAGGCACTGATCCGCGTCAATGACACCGTATCGTAGTCTGGTGAGCCCGTGGCGGGAGAATCCTTGCCATCGTAGTTGGCTGTGTATCCCGTCGACGTCGGGTTCCCCTGTGCGTCGACGCCTTTTGCGGTGACTGTGAGCCCCTGACCGGCCGTTGCGTATGTGACGGTGAGGCTCTTCGGCATGGCGGTGAGGCTGTACGTCGACTTCGCAACGTCGAGCGTCCAACTCCCAATTGCGCGATCGGTGGTCTGCGCCGTCAGTATTGTGGCGGGGACCAGGATCGCGAGCATCGATCCAACGGCAAGCGAGCGTGAGAGTGGCGGCATAGCTCTCCTCCTGTGATGTCATGGTGTGCTGCGACGACCAGTCTGAATCCCCCGCGCTTCTCGCCTGACCCCTCAAGGTGGCAAGCGCTGTGACACTAGTATACGCGGTCAGGCTGCGGCCTGCTCACTCCCACCAAGTGTTGCAGCTGGAGCGGCGCGTCCACTGAGCCGACTTCGGGGTCATGGGAGATGCCGGCGCCTCACGGATTCCCCGCAGGCCGGGATGCTGCGCCGATGTGACGCAACGAATCGGCGAGGTGCTGCAATGAGTCCGCCGTACCCGGGTGCCCCTGCCTGGTCGCAATGGTGGCGAGCCGGCCGAGTGTGCCGATGACCCGACTGGCCGTATCTCCGTACATGGTCCGCTGCGCCGCCAGCACGCCGGCCAGTGGGCGTTCGCGTACTCCGTGATCGGCACCCCGACGACCAGTTCCCCGGCCGCACCCCGTGTTTCAGGCGACGAGCCGAAGCGCGACCATCTACGATCAGATACTCGTTGCGGATCGGTTTCTTCCCGAACCAGTACTCGAGGATTTCACGGGTTCCGGCGACGTATCGGGTCTGCGCGGACACCGACAGTTCAGCGAGCGCCAATGCTACTTGCCAATGACGCGATGGCAACTGCGCCCCAGCGAACGCCGCTCCACCGGTTGCCACACCCAACGCGGTCAGGAACAGCGCGACGCCTTTCAGCGCCCGAGCGGCACCGACTGCGAATCTGGCTCGGGCTGCGGCAGCACTGCACCGCCTGAAGCGTCGAGTGCCCGGGTGATCACCCCGGACAACCACGCGACATCGTTGCGTGCAAACCATTGTCCCAGACGGACAAGCCCTAGGCCTGCTACCAACATGAAGAGTGGGCCTGCCGGCAACCATGCAGAGTTCGTGTTCGGCGAACGGAAGTAGGCTGTCAGGAAAGCAACCGAAAACAACGCCACCATCCCCAGCCAGAACGTCATGAAGATCTTCGTGAACACCGACATTCCGAAATGACCGGTGAGCACGGTGCCTCCCTCCCGCGTCTCAAAGCGCCCTACGAAGAACGGCTTGAACCCGTTTCTCACCATCGGGATGACGCGCTGCAGGCGTACGCTCCCCGCCGATACTTTGCCGACGGCCTGAGTCTCGCCGAGCGAGAACCTCCACCGGCTCGTCACCGCCGACAGCCGTCTAACGGATTCGTCGATGCTGTAAACGCTCCGAAACTCCGCTGGCGCCGACTCGTAGAGCAGACTCCTCACCCAACGAAACATTCCGCGTTCAGGTACGAGGGAGGTGGCCTCAGGCGACATTGGGTGCAACGGCTGTGCCTTAACGACTACTCATTCCCGAATTCAAACGGCATCTCAACGAGCGCGCGCACATTGCGTCCGTCGACTCGAGCAGGTCGAAACTCCATCCGGCTCAATGCCTGGCGACAAGCCAGCGCGAACACTGGATTGGTCGAGGACAGCAAGCGGATCGATGTGGGATCTGCTCGCCCCGTGGTGTCGATGACGAACGAGAACGTGGCCTTGACACGTTTTCCGTTGAGCGGAAGCGGTATCGGATTGACCGCGTACTGCGAACCGCCCTTGACCTTCGGCATCTTCGCAACATGCCGGCGCGAGCACGACGAATCCCCCGTCACTCTCGATAAGCCCGCCGCCGAGTCCCGAGAGGCACACGCCTGGCGTGCCAAGACCGGATCCACAGTAATCTTCACGTGTGCAGTGTCTGCCAATGCGCTCGAGTCACCCCTGAGTACGGCGATCACGTCGGCGGCCTGCGGACCCAGGTGCTCGATATCACCCCAAGCGCCATTGGAAAGCGCCAGCGTCCATTCCGCGCCATGATCCGTGGGCATGCGCGCAAACCGCATGTGCGCCCCGCTGCCACCATCGGCTTTGACTTGCCAGATCTTGAATGATACCTGCGCACCCTCCACGAAGGCCGGCGGCTCGGGAAGCGTGGCGATGGAGTCCGCCCACTGTGCGAGCACCGCGGAGTCGCCCGCCAGAGTGAACGTTCCGCTGTCCGTCCGGACGCTGATGCGAACCGGCTTACCAGGGGTCCGGCTCACGGTGACGCAGATCTTACCAGCGGTAACCGTCACTTCACGCGCGAGCGAGTCCGAGTTCCCCAATGCACCCGAGCGCGATTGCGCTCTGGCCTCATCGGAGCCGAGTAAAGCGGCGAGAACTGCGGCGCCCCGTAGGGCACATCTCCAGGCGCGCATCTGACGAATCAGCCGGCGGGCTGCTCTTTTGGCTTGTGTCTGTAAAAATTGAATGGTTGCTGAACGAGCTCACGCACCTTGCGGCCATCGATTCGTGCGGGAGTGTACAGCATATCAAGTAACGCCTTCCGGCAGGCGAGCGCGAACCGATAGTCGGTGGATGCCAATAGCTGGATCGTCCGCGAATCGACTCGGCCCGTCGTGTCGACGACGAATTGCAAATTCGCCGCACCGTCGATCCCAGCTTGCCACAGCGCCCGCGGATAGAACGGGCGCGGAGAATCACTGCGTTGGGATGCCTGCTGCTCGACAGGTTGGGGCGCGCACGATGTGTCGCTCGCGCTGCCGAAGGAGCCAGCGTGAGCGGACGGTGCCGAGTTGCATTCGGCAGCACGCGAGTGCACCGGCCGGACCCGCGAACCAACATGCGCGGTATCAGTCGTCAGGATCGACTCGCCACGCAAGGCGCCAAGCACGACCGGCTCTTGGCTCCCCAGCGGCTGAATATCACCCCACACGCCATTGGACACGGCGAGCGCCAGGGTAGTGCCATGATTCGTTGGAAGTCGGACGAAACGCATGTGGGCACCACTGTCACCGTCAGCCCTGATCTGCCAGAGCTTGAACGACATCTTCGCACCCTTCGCGGTGTCCGTGGGGCTGGCGAGTGAAGCGGCCGAGTCGGCCCAATTCGCGACGATTGCGGAATCGGCGGAGAGCGTGAAGGTCCCGCTGTCCGTGCGCACCCGCACACGGACCGGCTTCACCCCTTGCCGGAATACGGTGATCCTCGCCGCACCCGTCTTGACCCACACTTCGCGCACCGGCGCGATCGTGTCGGCCGCGGCGGAGTCAACGACTGGGGTCTGCGCGCGAAGCGTTAGCGGACCAGTCACGCTGGCCAGCACCCCGCATACGACGAGGGCGATGCGATGACCAGGTACCCGACGCACGCGGTAGGGGCGTTTGCTGAGAAAGAGGTCAAACACCGGGCCCCATTATATGGTAGAGTTCGCTCATTCGCAAATAATGGGACGTTGGCCCCCGCGCCAAGGCAACAATGCACACACCTCAGAGGGGCCCGGGCCCGGACTCAGGCACCCACCTGCGGAATTACATTCCGAGGCCGCGAACCGGAGGATCACCGATGGAAGACAACCTGCTGGCTCGTTTCGTCCAAGCCCTCGCCTCGGGCTCGATCCGGGTGATCGATTTGAGCCAACCACTGACCGCCGACACGGCCGTGATCCAGCTCCCGCCGGAGTTCGGGAAGTCGTGGCCGTTCCACCTCGAGGAGATCTCCCATTACGACAGCCGAGGGCCGGCGTGGTACTGGAACAACTTCTCGTGCGGTGAGCACACCGGCACTCATTTCGATGCGCCAGTCCACTGGGTGAGTGGCAAAGACTATCCGCGCAATGCGACCGACAGTATCCCGGTGGAAAAGTTTGTGGCGCCCGCGTGCGTGATCGACGTCTCGCGCGAAACCGCCGCGGACCCGGACTTTCTGCTGACGCCGAAACGAGTCGAAGAATGGGAGCGCCAGTACGGGCGAGTCCCCGCGGGCTCGTGGGTGCTGATGCGCACCGATTGGTCCAGGCGCACCGACGCTGCGGCGTTTCTCAACATGAAGGAAGACGGGTCGCACGTCCCGGGACCGCACCCGGATCTCGTTCCGTTCCTGGCCAGGGAGCGCAACGTCATCGGCTGGGGATCCGAGGGCGTCGGCACCGACGCGGGCCAGGCGTTCCGGTTCGAGCCGCCATTTCCGTGTCACAGCATCATGCACGGCAGCAACAAATTCGGGCTCGCGAGCCTCACGAACCTCGACAAGCTGCCGCCGACCGGGGCAATCCTGATCACGCCGCCACTCAAGATCGTGAACGGATCCGGCAGTCCCTGCCGAGTGCTGGCGTTGATTCCGGGGTGAGGCCGCCGATTTCGGATGGCATGACGGGATGGCGACAGTGCCACGAAGACAGCGATGGGCCGGTCATGACCGGCCCCTACAAAAAACTCATCTCCGCATAGGCCGCTGCTGCCGATCGCTGGCGTACTCTCTGGCGTACTCTCTGCCGTACTCTAATGATGTATGGCGTTTCGTTGACGTATGAAGTATTTAGATATGAATAACTCCTGCCTCCGTTCGACGGGCTCCTAGCGCCAACACCGTCCACGAGAGACAGTCGCACGTAACGGCGACCCGGGGCGGCTGTGGCAGAGCGGACATTCACGGCGGAAGTGCAGAAGCTGCGGCTCGGCGACGGTGCGGTGTTTCACGGGGAAGGAATCCTCGCCGTCACCAAGGCCCTGCTGCAGGCCGGGGTGTCGTATGTCGCGGGCTATCAGGGCGCACCCATCTCGCACTTGATGGATGTCCTCACCGATGCCAACGACATCCTCGAAGACCTCGGCGTCCACTTCGAGCACAGCGCAAGCGAGGCCACCGCCGCCGCGACGCTCGCCGCATCGGTCAACTATCCGCTGCGTGGCGCGGTCACGTTCAAGTCGACGGTCGGCACAAACGTGGCGTCCGATGCACTCGCTAATCTCGCTTCCGGCGGCGTCGAGGGCGGCGCGCTCATCATCGTCGGCGAGGACTACGGCGACGGGTCGAGCATCATGCAGGAGCGTTCTCACGCGTTCGCGATGAAGTCGCAGATGTGGCTTCTCGATCCCCGGCCCAATCTCCCATCAATCGTGCGCGCGGTGGAGCAGGGGTTCGCGCTCTCGGAGGCGAGTCACACGCCGGTCATGCTCGAGCTGCGCATCCGCGCGTGCCATGTCCACGGCCGGTTCATCGCGAAAGACAATGTCCGCCCCACGTACACGCTCAAGAACGCGATGGAGGCGCCGAGACGCGATACCAGCCGGATCGTTCTCCCGCCATCGAGCTTCCTGCACGAGCAGGAAAAGATCCACCAGCGGTGGCCTGCCGCGCAGCGGTTCATCCAGCAGCATAGCCTCAATGAGCTGTTCGGCGAGGGCACACAGGACGTCGGCATCGTCATGCAAGGCGGTATGTACAATACCGCCATCCGCTCTCTCGAACTGCTCGGCCTCGCCGACGCGTTTGGTGACGTCGCGATCCCGCTCTACGTGCTCAATGTCACGTACCCGCTGATCGATGCCGAGGTCGAGCGGTTCTGCGCCGGCAAACGCGCGATTCTGGTGATCGAGGAAGGCCAGCCCGATTTCATCGAGCAGAACCTCCACGCCATCCTCCGGAAAGCCGACATCTCCACCAAGATCCACGGCAAGGATGTCCTCCCGATGGCCGGCGAGTATACGGCGGCGACGATGATCACCGGCATCCACCGCTTCGTCGAGCGCTACCTCCCCGACGCGATCGACCAGTCCCGCCTCCCGACGCTTTGCCGGCCGCCGGCCCCGTCGCCCGCCGCATCTGCGCCCGCAGTGGTCAACGGCCACGCCGCTGCTTCGCCCGCCGCCGAGATCCATCCTCGTCCTCCGTCGTTCTGCACCGGGTGTCCGGAACGACCGATCTTCACGGCGATGAAGCTGGTCGAGCGCGAGTTGGGCCAGCACCACGTGAGTTGCGACATCGGATGCCACCTCTTCTCCATCCTGCCGCCATTCAACATCGGCGCCACGACCATGGGCTATGGACTCGGCTGGGCCGGCGCGGCCGCATTCAATACGCGCGAGACCAATGCACGCACGATCAGCATCATGGGGGATGGTGGTTTCTGGCATAATGGCCTGACGAGCGGTGTCGGCAATGCGGTGTTCAATCAGAGCGACAGCGTGCTCGTGGTGGTCGACAACAGCTATACCGCGGCCACCGGCGGGCAGGACATCCTCTCCTCCGCGGCGTTCAACCCGATCCGCACAACCAAGCTGTCGATCGCCGACGCGGTGCGCGGCGTCGGCGTGAAATGGGTGCGCACGGTCACGCGGACATACGACGTGGCGGCGATGCGCGATGTGCTCAGGGAAGCGCTGACCACGCCCACCAAGGGACCCAAGGTCATCGTCGCGCAGAGTGAATGTGAGCTGAACAAGCAGCGCCGCATCAAGCCCCAGCTGATGCAGCTCGCGAAATCGGGGGGTCGCGTAGTACGGGAGCGTTTCGGCGTCGACGCCGATGCGTGTACCGGTGACCACTCCTGCATCCGGCTCTCTGGCTGTCCGTCGCTCACGATCAAGGACAACCCCGACCCGCTGCGCACGGATCCGGTCGCGACGGTAATCGACAGCTGCACGGGATGCGGCCTGTGCGGCGAGGTCGCGCATGCCGCCGTCCTGTGCCCGTCGTTCTACCGCACTGCGCTGGTGACGAACCCGTCAGTGTTCGAGCGGTGGATTGCGCGGTTCCAGCGCGCGGTGATCGGCTTTCTGCAGCGAGGCATCGATCGGCGCCTCGCAGCCATCCTGGGCTGACGCGCCCGAGGATTCTACGCAGACGCTTCCTCAGGACCCGCCCGCCGCGAACGGCGCGATGCCGCGGCGCCCGCGCGCGATCACGATCGCCATCCTGGCCATGGGCGGCGAAGGTGGCGGGGTGCTGGCCGACTGGATCGTCGACATGGCGGAGCACAACGGGTATCTCGCGCAGACAACGTCCGTGCCTGGCGTCGCGCAGCGGACCGGCGCCACGATCTACTATGTGGAGTTGTTCCCCGAAGCGGCCGCCGCCGCGGTGGGCAAGGATCCTGTCCTCGCCCTGATGCCCGTGCCCGGTGAGGTCGACATCGTGATCGCCTCCGAGCTGATGGAAGCTGGCCGTGCGGTCCAGCGCGGACTCGTGACCCCGGACCGCACGACGCTGATCGCGTCCACGCACCGCGTGTACTCGATGATCGAGAAGACCCACGCGGGTGACGGCCGGATCGACACCGCCGGCCTCGTCGCCTCCGGCGCGGCCGCGGCCCGCGTGTTCGTCGCGCGTGATTTCGCCCGCGTCGCCGCGGATACGGGAAGCGTGATCAGTGCGCCGCTATTTGGCGCCCTCGCGACGAGCGGTGCCCTTCCTTTCGACCGCGCGCAGTTCGAAGATGCGATCCGCCGGGCCGGCGTCGGCGTGACAGCGAGTCTCTCGGCCTTTGCTGCCGGTGTCGCGGCTGCCGCCGCCCCGGCCACTGGCACGCATGGGAAGCGCCGCCCGCTGCCGATCATGGCGGACACTGCCGGTCTCGATGCCACGCCGCCAGCCGATGCGGCCGTGATCGGCACCGACCGCGCCGGTCCATCGATCGGCCCGCGTGTGCGTCATCTCGCCGATCGCGTCGAACAGACCTTTCCCTCCGCGAGCCACGCCGTTCTCCTCGCAGCCGTGCCCCGGCTCGCCGACTACCAGGACGTGCAATACGCCGGCGAGTACCTGGACCGGCTCGATGTCGTGCGAGACCTAGACACGCGCTACAGCGCGGGTGACTACGCGCTACTCACGGAAACTGCTCGCCAGCTCGCACTCTGGATGTCGTATGAGGATGCGATCCGCGTCGCCGACCTCAAGATCCGCCGCCCGCGTTTCGACCGCGTGGAGATTGAATCGCACGCGACGGACAATCAGGTCCTCCACATCGACGAGTTTCTGCACCCCCAGGTGGACCAGATCGCCGAGATTCTTCCCGTGCGCATCGGACGGTGGCTATTCGGAAGCCGATCGGCTCGTGCCGTCGTCGGTCGCCTGACACGGAAGGGCAAAATCCTCCGGACGACATCACTGTTCGGGTTCCTGCAGCTCTATGTGATCGCCGCGCTCCGTCCTACCCGCCGCCGCGCGCTCCGCTTCCACCAGGAACAGGCTCGGATCCGCGAGTGGCTGGACCGCGTCGCTGCGCTCGTGCGCGATGATTATCCACTCGCACTATCGGTGGCCTCGGCGCCGCGCCTGGTCAAAGGATACGGCGACACCCGGGCGCGCGGGAACCGGAACTACGATGTCGTGATGGCCGCGATCCCATTGCTCCGCCAGACGCCGGACGCCGCGGTTCGCTTCCGGGCGCTGTGCCAGGCCGCACTGGCAGACGAGTCCGGCGAGAAGCTCGCCGCCGCCCTCAGATGAGAATCGCCTGCCTGGGGGGTGGGCCCGCGGGTCTCTACTTCTCGATCCTCATCAAGAAGGCGCACCCCACGTGGGACGTCACGGTCCTCGAGCGCAACCGGCCGGACGACACCTTCGGGTGGGGAGTCGTGTTCTCGGACAAAACGATGGACGGTTTCCGGTCCGCGGACCCGGAAACGCACGCGGCGATCACCGGCGCCTTCCGTCACTGGGATGACATCGAGGTCCACTTCAAGGGCCGCACCTTCACCTCCGGCGGCCACGGCTTCTGCGGGATCGGGCGGCTTCGGCTGCTGCAGATTCTCCACGCGCGCGCCCGCGAACTTGGCGTCTCGCTCGTCTTCGAGCTCGAGGTCTCGGACCCCGATCCTTACGCGGCCGAGTACGATCTCGTGGTGGCGTCAGATGGCGCGGCGTCGGCCACGCGCAAGAAGTACGAGGATGTCTTCCGCCCCAATATCCAGCCTCGCGCGAACCGCTTCATCTGGCTCGGCGGGCGCATCAAGCTCGATGCGTTCACGTTCGACTTCCGCGAGACGGAGTGGGGCTGGTTCAACCTCCACGCCTACCGCTTCGATGCCGATTGGTCGACGTTCATCGTGGAAACGCCGGAGCGCAACTGGCGCGCCGCGGGCATCGAGGCGATGGATACGTCGCAATCGGTGGCGCTCTGTGAGCGCCTGTTCGCCGATCGTCTCGACGGGCAGCCCCTCGTCTCCAACGCGCATCATCGCCGGGGTTCCTCCGCCTGGCTCACGTTCAACCGCGTGCTCTGCGAGCGATGGCATCACCGGAACATCGTGTTGATCGGGGACGCCGCCCACACGGCGCACTTCAGTATCGGCTCCGGTACGAAGCTCGCCATGGAAGACGCCATCGCGCTGGCGGGAGTGCTGTCTGAACACGCGGGCGAGATCGTGAAGGATGAGATCCCGGCAGCGCTCCAGCGCTATCAGGATGTCCGCGAGATCGAGGCCCTCAAACTCCAGAGCGCCGCCCGTAATCGCATGGAATAGTTCGAGCAGGTCGAGCGCTATACCGACCTCGAGCCCGAGCAGTTCACCTACAGTCTCCTCACCGGCAGCCAGCGGATCGGGCACGACAATCTCAAAGTCCGCGATGCGGGATACGTCGCGGGGGTCGAACGATGGTTCGCGGCACGCAGCGGCGTCGACCAGCCGCGTCCCCCAATGTTCACGCCGTTCTCCGTCCGCGGCGTCACCCTCAAGAACCGCGTCGTCGTCTCTCCCATGGCGACGTACAGCGCCGTCGACGGGCTGCCCAATGATTTCCATCTCGTCCACTTCGGCGCCCGCGCCTTAGGCGGTGCCGCGATGGTCTTCACGGAAATGACCTGCGTCTCGCCGGACGCCCGCATCACTCCCGGCTGCCTGGGCCTGTGGAACGACCAGCAGCTTCGCGGTTGGACGCGCATCGTGGACGTCATCCACGCGCAGTCGGACGCCCGCGTGGCGATCCAACTCGGGCACGCGGGACGCAAGGGATCCACACGCCTCGGATGGGAAGGCGCGGACCAGCCGTTGGAGACGGGGAATTGGCCGCTCGTGTCGGCGTCGCCGATCCCGTATATCGAAGGGGTGTCCCAGGTGCCGCACGAGGCGACGCGCGACGACATGGTTCGGATTCAGGCCGACTTCGTGGATGCGACGCGCCGCGCGGTGCCCGCGGGCTTCGACTGGCTCGAGCTCCACTGCGCCCACGGCTACCTGCTCTCGAGTTTCATCTCTCCGCTGACGAATCACCGCACCGATGCCTACGGCGGCACGCTCGCGAACCGCTGCCGCTATCCGCTGGAAGTCTTCCGCGCCATGCGCGAGGCGTGGCCCGCGGACAAGCCCATGAGTGTCCGGATCTCGGCCCATGACTGGGTCCCCGGCGGTATCTCCCCCGACGACGCGGTCGAGATCGCGCGCCTCTTCAAGGCGGAAGGAGCCGACGTAATCGATTGCTCATCCGGGCAAGTCAGCAAGGCGGAGCGGCCAGTGTACGGACGGATGTTCCAGGTCCCGTTCTCGGACCGCATCCGCAATGAAGCCGGTGTCCCGACGATCGCGGTCGGTAACATCTACGAAGGGGATCACATCAACACGATCATCGCCGCGGGGCGCGCGGATCTCTGTGCGGTCGCACGTCCCCATCTTGCCGACCCCGCATGGACGCTGCACGAAGCGGCCAAGCAAGGGTACGCCGAGGCGTGGTGGCCCGCCCCATACCTAGGCGGCAAGATCCAACTCGAGCGCAATCTGGCGCGCGCTGCGCAACTGGCGCTCCAGGTATGAGCACCGCGCAGCAGGGACAGCAAGCGAATCGCCCACTCTCGGGCCGCCACGCATTGGTCACCGGCGGTGCACGCGGCATCGGTGAGGCCATCGCACGAGCTCTCCTCGACCAGGGCGCCCGCGTGACGATCCTCGGCCGGGGCGCCGACGCTCTGGCGCAGACGGCCGGTGCGCTGGGGACCTGGGGCACGATCAGCGCCGTCCGCGCGGATGTCTCGGACGCGGACGCTGTCGCGCGCGCGTTCGCGGAGGCCCGCGACCGGTCTGGGCCGATCGATATCCTGATCAACAACGCGGGCGCCGCGGAATCCGCACCATTTCGCAAGATCGACGCTCCCCTCTGGCGCCGAATGATGGCGGTCAATCTCGATGGGACGTTCCATTGCATCCACGAAGCGCTCCCCGCGATGCTCCAGGCCCGCTGGGGGCGGATCGTCAATGTCGCCAGCACCGCGGGCCTCGTTGGCTACCGCTACGTCTCGGCGTACTGCGCCGCGAAGCACGGGGTAGTCGGCCTCACTCGTGCGCTTGCGCTCGAGACGGCCACGTTCGGCATCACGGTCAACGCGGTTTGCCCCGGCTACACAGATACCGCTATGACCACCCGGACGATCGAGAACATCGTCGCCCGCACCGGAGCGGCGCCGGCCGAAGTGCTGGCCACGCTCACCGCCCAAAACCCGCAGAATCGGCTCCTTACGCCCGGCGAAGTTGCGCACGCCGTCGTGCGGCTCTGCGTACCCGGGACTGAAGCCATCACTGGGCAGGCGATCGCCGTCACGGGCGCGGAGGCCATGTGAGCACGCTTACCAATGGCGCGACCGCACCGGCTGCGATGCCCGCGATGACCGATCTCGTCCTCGACCCGCCGACGACGGCGCTCATGGATCTGGAAACGCGGACGACGGTGGATGACCACCAGGACCTGCGACTCTGGCTCCGACTCCTGGCCTGTACGATCCGCGTGGAGCACCAAGTGCGCGACCGGCTCCGCCGCGAGTTCGAGACCACGCTCCCGCGATTCGACCTGATGGCGCAGCTCGAGCGTCACCCCGACGGCCTGCGGATGTCGGAGCTTTCCCGCCGGCTCATGGTGTCGGGCGGCAACGTCACCGGCATCACGGACCAACTGGAGCGCGAGCACCTCGTCGTCCGCATCTTCGATCCGGCCGACCGCCGTGTGGTCGCGGTGAAGCTTACCGCCACCGGTGTCGCCCGCTTTCACGACATGGCGGCCCGCCACGAGCGATGGATCATCGAGCTGCTCGCGGGACTCGATCAGACGGACAAACTCGGCATGTTCGAACTCCTGCAGAAACTGAAGGCGCACGTCACGGCGCTCGCCGCCGTGCCGGCGCCCGACAGCGCTGGATCCTAGACCACCCGCGGAGACCGATGCGCCACCTCGCTGGAGAACCCCATCGACTGCCCGGCACGCAGCCGCTTTCGGGCTACGTCAGCCACCACTTCCAGTTCGCTGTCCGCGACGCGGTCGCGACGATCACGCTGAACCGCCCCGAGCGCAAGAATCCGTTGACATTCGAGTCGTACACGGAGCTGCGTGACCTCTTTCGCGCGCTGGTCCACGCACCAGACGTGACGGTGGTCGTGATCACCGGGGCGGGCGACAACTTCTGTTCCGGCGGCGACGTCCACGAGATCATCGGCCCGCTGACGAAACTCGACATGCCCGGCCTGCTGACATTTACGCGCCTGACTGGCGACCTGGTCAAGGCCATGCGCGCGTGTCCGCAGCCGATCGTCGCGGCGATCGATGGGATATGCGCCGGCGCGGGTGCGTTGCTCGCGCTTGCCTCGGATTTCCGGTATGGCACGGCGCGCAGCAAAACGGCGTTTCTCTTCACCCGTGTCGGGCTGGCCGGCTGCGACATGGGCGCCTGCGCGCTTCTGCCACGGGTGATCGGTCAGGGACGCGCCGCGGAGCTGCTGTACACCGGACGCAGTATGGGCGGGGAGGAGGCCGAGCGTTGGGGATTTTTCAATCGGCTCTGCGAGCCTGGCACGCTACCGAGCGACGCGCACGCACTCGCCGCGGAGCTGGCGGCCGGCCCGACATTCGCGCACGGGATGACCAAGCGGATGCTGCACCAGGAATGGAACATGGGCGTCGATGAGGCGATCGAGGCCGAGGCGGAAGCCCAGGCGATCTGCATGACCACCAACGATTTCCACCGCGCCTATCACGCCTTTGTGGAGAAGCGAAAGCCGCGCTTCGAGGGCAACTGACAGTGGCCGACCGTGAGTATCTGGAGTGGCCCTTTCTGGAGCCTCGGCACCGCGCCCTCGCGATCGAGCTGGATGCATGGGCGCACGAGCACCTGAGCGGCGCCCACGCGACGGATATCGACGCCGAGTGCCGTGCGCTCGTGCGGTCGCTGGGTGAGGCGGGGTGGCTCGCGCACGCGATCGGTGGCACCGCGTACGGCGGGGCGACCGAGCGCATCGATACCCGCGCCGTCTGCCTGATTCGCGAGACGCTCGCTCGCCACTCCGCCCTCGCGGATTTCGCCTTCGCGATGCAGGGACTCGGCTCGGGCGCGATCACCCTGTTCGGTACCGACGCCCAGAAAGCGCGCTACCTCGCGCCCGTCGCCCGCGGCGCGGCCATCGCGGCGTTCGCGCTGTCCGAGCCCAGTGCGGGGTCCGACGTGGCGGCGCTCGCCTGCGCCGCTCGCGCGGACGGGGACGGCTATGTGCTCGACGGCGAGAAGACCTGGGTATCGAACGGCGGGATCGCGGATTTCTACGTAGTGTTTGCCCGGACGGGCGAGGCTCCCGGCTCGCGAGGGATCACCGCCTTTGTGGTCGAGGCGAATACACCCGGGTTCACGATCGCGGAACGGATCGAAGTGATCGCGCCGCACCCGCTGGCCCGCCTTCGCTTCACGAACTGCCGGGTCCACGCGGCCCAGCGGATCGGCGACCCGGCCGGCGGGTTCAAAGTCGCGATGGCCACGCTCGATGTCTTTCGCACGTCGGTCGCCGCGGCCGCCCTGGGATTCGCGCGGCGGGCGCTGGATGAGGCGCTGCGCCGCGCGACCACGCGGCAGATGTTCGGCCAGGCGCTCGCCGATTTCCAACTCACGCAGGCCAAGCTCGCGACGATGGCGACGGGGATCGACGCGGCGGCGCTGCTCACCTACCGGGCAGCGTGGCTCCGCGACCGTGGCCGGCCGGTGACGGTGGAGGCCGCGATGGCCAAGATGACGGCGACGGAGACGGCGCAGCAGGTCATTGATGCAGCCATGCAGATCTTTGGCGGGCTCGGTGTCGTGGCGGACGAGACGGTTGCGCGCCTCTACTCGGAGATCCGCCCGCTCCGCATCTACGAAGGGGCGACGGAGGTACAACAGTTGATCGTCGCCCGTGGCATCATCAAGTCTTTTCGCGAACACGAGGCATTGCATGGCTGAGTCCCGCCGACCCCCGGCGACCGGGGCGGGGGCGATATCGCCGCGCGCGTATCGCTCGACGATCCTGATCCGGTTCGCGCATTGCGACCCGGCCGGCATCGTCTTCTTCCCACGCTATCTCGAGATGTTCAACAACCTGGTCGAGGATTGGTGCCGCGACGAACTCGGGGTGTCGTTCGCCGAGATCCATGAGCGCCGCGGGTGGGGGCTGCCGACCGTGCACCTCGATGTGGATTTCGCCGCGCCAAGCACGCTGGGCGAGGTGCTGTCGGCGTCGCTCGTGGTGCGCCGGATCGGCACCTCGTCGATCACTTCCGAGATCCAGTTTCGCGGGTCCGACGGGAGTGAGCGCGTCCGAGGCAACTCGGTGGTCGTGCTGATCGATGCCAAGTCGAGACGCGGCGTTCCCATTCCGGACGACCTTCGGACCCGGATCGCGAGGTTTCAGGATGCCAACTGATTCGGATCCACGGCTGCTGCACCCCGCGGGGTGGGCGAGACCGCACGGCTACGCCTATGGCGTGGCGGCCCGCGGACGCTCGGTGCATGTCAGCGGCATGATCGGTTGTGATGCACAGGGTGCGATCACCGTCCGGGACTTCATCGGCCAGGTGCGGCAGACACTCCGCAACATCGTGGCCATCCTGGCCGAGGGCGGCGCCCGCCCGGAGCACATCGTCCGCATGACGTGGTACGTGATCGACAAGCAGGAGTACATCGGTGCGCGCAAGGAGATCGGCGCCGCGTACCGCGAGATCATCGGCAAGCACTATCCGGCGATGACGGCGGTGCAGATCGTGGGCCTGATTGATGAGCAGGCTCGCGTCGAGATCGAAGTCACGGCCGTCGTACCGGAGTGAGTCGCAGGATACCCATTCATCATCCCAGAGGAGATCAGTATGTCCGCCGCCACCGTTACCGCGCATTCGGGTGAGTCGACAAACGAACACCTCGTACGCGAGATGGTCGATTGCTATTGCACCATGAGCGCGGACAGGCTGCTGCCGTTGCTCCACCCCCAGGCCAAACATTCCGCTCCCGGGTCGGATTTTGGTGCGGATCTCGAGGGAGACAAGAAGATCGCGGACTACTTCCGCGGCAACGTGTTTTCGTCCTTTCACGGTGTGCAGTTCGATGTCGTACACCTGTACGAGGATCGGCCGAAGTCGGTGGTCGTGGTCGAATGGCGCAGCCACCTCAGGCCCAAGACGGGGAAGAACTACAGCAACACCGGCGTGTTCGTCATCGAGGTCAAGGATGAAAGGATCTATTGGGTCCGTGAGTATTTCGACACTGAAAAAGCCCACCAGCACGTCTAGGAGATCCGGCCATGGCGACTGGGGATCTCAAGGGGCAGACGGCGATCGTGACCGGCGCTGCCCGAGGACTGGGCCTCGTCATCGCAACTGACCTCGCGCGTGAAGGCATGCGCGTCGCGGGAGCCGACGTCAAGTCCGACGAGCTGTCGGGCCGCATGCGCGAGATCAGCGAGAAGTACGGCGTGGAAACACTCGCCTTCGGCGCCGATGTCGGTGACGAGAAGGCGGTGACGAGCCTCACCGCGGATGTCATCCGCCGCTGGGGACGACTCGATGTGCTGGTCAACAACGCGGGTATCCGGCAGGTCGCGCCCGTGTGGGAGACGTCCACGGCGATGTGGGACCGGATCCACGACGCGAATCTCAAGGGGCATTTCCTGTGCACACGCGAGGCGCTCTCCCAGTACATGCTCACGCATGGGGAGGGGGTGATCATCTTCATCTCGTCGGGCTCGGGCAAGAAGGGGGAGGAGGATAGCTCCGCCTACTGCGCCTCCAAGTGGGGGATCATCGGATTCGCCGAGTCGGTGGCCAAGGATCTCAAGAAGACACGGATCCGCGTCACGACGCTCACGCCAGGGATGATCCTGACGCCGATGGCCAAGGAGTCGGAGGTGTGGCACCTGGGTCTGGATTGGCTCGATCCCGATCCCGTCTCACAGGCCGTGGTCTTCTGTATCAAGCAGGACTCGAACACGATCATCCCGGAGCTCCGCATCTACCACCGGGCGCAGGTCTGACCCACGGCTCGGGGGGCGCGCGACCAGCGCTCCCCCGAATCGGCGGCCTGAGTGGCTTACGTGTCTGCGCCTGCTTTGGCGGTCTCCCGCCAGAGCAGGGCGCACAGCCCCACGAAGAAGAGCATCGCCCACGCGCTCGACTGCAGCATTCCCGGACCGGCTCGGCGCCCGATGTCGAATCGATCGAGCACGCCGAGACTCGACGCGACGGCGATCGCGATCGCGCTCATCGCTCCTCCCGCGATCAGCCCGGAGCTGTACAGCATCCCCGGCTGAAACGCGCTGGCGTCCGCCGGCGCACGTTTTCGCGTCGCCCAGTGGCTGATGAGCGCGCCGGTGAGGATGGTCGCGGTCGCCGAAAGCGGGAGATACATCCCGACAGCGAACGGCAACGCACGCACGCCGACCAACTCGATGATGAGCGCCACGACCGCGCCTATGAGCAGAAGCCGCCACCGCATGCGGTGATTCAGCAGCCCCTCGACCAGGATCGCCATGACCTGTGCCTGCGGGGCCGGGAGTTGCGACGATCCGATGCGCTGCGGCTCGCGGTACGCGACCTGATGGTCCCCCGGTGACACGAGGTACCGCCCGGGTGCCATCCCACCCGCGGCGCCGACGGCGTACACGTCGTAACTGGTACCTTGCACGACCGCGCCCGATTGCACGAGCCGGCTTTCCGCGGGCAATGGCGCCGCCCTGACGGCGACCGGCGCCCCGGACCCGCCGTTGAGCCACGTCAGGGTGACGCCGATGGCGAGTACCGAAGTCACCACGCCGATCAACAGCCCCAGTTGCTGCAGCCGCGGCGACGCCCCGACGAGGTACCCGGTCTTCAGGTCCTGCGCGGTCGTGCCAGCGTTGGAGGCGGCCACGCAGACGACCGCGCCGATGCTGACCGCGATGATCTCGTAGGTGCCACCCACCCATCCGACCAGTACGAACAGGAGGCAGGTCAGCATCACGACGGCGATGGTGATGCCGGAGATCGGATTGGCGGACGACCCCATGAGCCCTGTGATCCGCGCCGACACGACGACGAAGAAGAACCCGAACAGCGCGACGAGCGCGACGGACAGGAGGTTCGCGGATCCCTGCGGGTTGATCTTCCACGCCAGCAACCCGTACAAGCAACCGAGCATGAGGACCGTCCCGCCGATGACATAACTCAACGGGAGATCCTGTTCGGTCCTCGGCTGCGTGCCGGCGTCTCGCCGAGCCGCCGCGCGCAGCCCGCGCACGCTCGCTCGCAGGGAGGCGTAGACCGTGGGGAGCGTGTCGCCTAGGAGCAGAGCGCCCCCGGCGATCACCGCCCCCGCGCCCACATATCGCAGGTAGCTGGACCAGATGTCGCCCGGCGCCATCTGGGCGATGGGGACCGTAGCCGGGTAGATGGCCACCGGGAGTTGCTCGCCGAAGAAGTAGATGAGCGGGATGAGGACGATGGCGGCCATCGCGGACCCCGCGAAGATCACCCGTGCGACGGGGAGCCCGATCAGCGCACCGATCCCAAGCAGCTCGGGCGAGAGATCGATGCTGACGACCGCGCCCCGCAATCCGGTTACGCTCCACTCGAGCGATGATCGCCACACCCGGAGTCCGTTGGTGAGCAGTTTGTATGCGGCCCCGGTCGCGAGCCCGAGGAACACCTGGCGGGCGAACGCCCCCCCCTTTTCACCCGAGATGAGGATGTCGGCGCACGCTTTCCCCTCGGGGTAGATCAATTTCCCGTGTTCCTTGACGATGAGGTGCGCGCGAAGCGGGACCATGAACAGCACGCCGATCACACCGCCGATGAGGGCGAGCCAGAAGATGCGCCACAGCTCGAGTTCGTAACCCAGGAAGAGGAGCGCGGGCATCGTGTACACGACTCCCGCGGCAATGGACTCGCCGGCCGAGCCCACGGTCTGTACGATGTTCTGTTCCAGCACCGAGCTTCGCCCCAGCCGCTTGAAGACCGTGATACCGAGGACGGCGATCGGAATCGATGCGCTGAAATTGAGTCCCACCTCGAGCGCGACGTACACGGTCACGAGTCCGAATACGATCCCCAGGATCGATCCGAGAATGACCGCCCGCAGCGTGAACTCAGCCGACAGCCGGTCGCCTACCGGGACGCGGGCCGACGTGTTCGTGAACTCAGCCACCGACACCGCTCACGCGATCCGGTCGGTCGGGATCGCCGATGCGTTGGCGGCGATGTGCCCTGCGCTCGGGGAGAGCCGAGTGCGCCGGCGGGCTACGACGAGATAGGCGATCGTGAGCGCGGCGAGCCATGGCAGGCCTGCTTCGAGCGTGACCCGCATCCCCTCGACCCACCACGTCGTGACCATGATACCGAGGATCGCGAGGATGCCGAGCCACGAGGTATAGGGGTACCCGATCATGCGTACGGGTAGGCGCGGACGGCCGAGCGATTCCCAGCGTGGCCGGAAGTACAGGTGCGTGATGAAGATCATGAGCCACGCGAACAGGCCGCCGAAGAGCGAGATCCCAAAGAGATAGACATAGGCGCTCTCGGGAAAACTGAGCGACACGGCGAGGGCGACGCCGAGACCGGCGGCCGAGGCGAGGAGAGCGTTGAGGGGAGCGCCGCGGCGAGTGAGCCGGCCGAGTATGGCTGGTGCATAGCCACCGCGCGCGAGGGAGAACATCATCCGGCTCGTCAGATACAGATTGCAGTTCATGCTGGATGCAGCGGCCGTGATGACGACCAGATTGACCACGTGCGCGGCGGCGGGGATGCCGATCAGGCGGAAAACCCGGACGAAGGGGCTGGCCGTGATGTCTGCCCCGGGCTGGATGGCAGTCCACGGGACGATGCCGACCAGCACCGTGATCGCGCCCAGGTGGAACAGGATCAGCCGCCCGACCATCCAGCGCATCGCGCGCGGCACGGCAGTAGACGGATCCTTGGCTTCCCCCGCGGTGACAGCGATGACCTCAGTGCCCATGAAGCTGAAGATCACGAACACCATCGCCAGCCAGACCCCGCGCCAGCCAGTCGCCAGAAAACCGCCGTGTGCGGTGAAGTTCGTGAAGCCGATCGCGGGTCCGGAGCCGACGCCGGCGATCACGCAGAACCCCAGCACGATGAACAGGACGATGGCGATCACCTTGGTCATCGAGAACCAGTACTCGAAGCTGCCGAAGCTCCCGACACTCCGGGCGTTGATGTAGACGAGACCGATCGAGAAACCCAGGATCCACACCCAGCTCGGGACAGCGGGGAACCACCACTGGCAATAGATGGCGATGGCGGTCGCTTCGCCGCCGATCGCGATGCACTGCGCGGCCCAGTAGGTGTACCGCACGACGAACCCTGCCCAGGGGTTCACATAGAGCTCGGCGTACACGCCGAAGGAGCCGGCGGTTGGATGCGCGACTGCGAGCTCGGACAGCGCGCCCATGAACAGCAGCGCGATCGCGGCCCCGATCAGGTAGCTCACGATGACCCCGGGCCCAGCGGTCCGCACCGCGAGCGCGCTGCCGAGGAACAGCCCCGTGCCGATTGCCCCACCGATGGCGATCATCCCGAGCTGGCCGGCGGTGAGCTGGCGAGAAAGCTGCTCGCCCTGCTCGACGCCGGGCGCCACCGGGTCAGGAGTCTTCATATGCGGCGGCGGGGCTCCCCGAGGGGTGGAACACGCCCAGCAGCCGGATCGGATCCGGACCAGGATTCTCGACACAGTGGACCACGCCGACGGGGAAGTACACCCCGCTTCCCGGCCCAAGCACCGGCGATGATGGATCTCCCTTGATATGCAGGATGGCGCGACCTTCGAGGACGCAGATCCCTTCCTCGTACATGTGCCGGTGGAACGGGGCCTTGCTGGCGGGGATCCGTCCGATGAATTGCGTCACCTGCTTGCACCCGACGTCCGTATTCACGAGCAGCCGGAACTCGCGGTCGCGTCCCGCGCGCATGGGCTCGCGGTCCGCCTCCTGCACCATGAGATGGGGTGCCGTCCCGCTCCGGGCTGCGGGCAGTGCATTGAGGATCTGCCGCCCCGAGTCTTCCGGACAGCACGCGCTGATGATCCGGATCGTATCGGGTCCCGGGTTCTCGACGTGGTACGTCGTGCCGGGCGGGACGAACAGTGCCGATCCTGGCTGCACATCGTATCGATACCCACCGACGTGGCACACCCCGGCGCCTGAGGCGACATAGTGCACCTCTTCGCTGGTGGGGTTTAGAGTGGCTGGGGAGATGCCTGGCGCGTAGTCGTTGATTGTCTGCGTGATGAGAGGTGCGCCGGAGCTCCGCGACATTACGGTGCGTGACGTCCAGTTCCCGCGAGACACGGTCGTCCCATCGCCCGCGTCATAGACGCGGCATCCGCCGGCGAGGATTTTCATGTGCGCACCATGAAGTCGCGCACCGTTTCGAGCGCGGCGAGCGCCGTCTCGACATCGGCGAGCGTGTTGTAGACGTGAAACGCGAACCGCACCCCGTCGCGCCGCGTGGACACTACGACACCCCGCGCGGTGAGCCCGGCGAGAGCGGCGGCGGGATCGTGTGACCGGAGGACGACGAGTGGTCCGACGCTGTTGGGCGGCGTCTTGGTGGCGATGCCGAGCCGGGCCGCACCGGCCAGAAACGCCTGCGTCAGGCGTTCGATCTGCGCCGCGACATTTGCCAGGCCGATCGTTGACAGCAGATCGAGCGCCGGGCGGGCGAGGTAGATACTGGGGATTACTGGCGCGCCGTTCTCGAAGCGGCGGGCGGTGGGTGCGAGATCGAGGCGCTTCGGGTCGAAGGCGAAGATCTCGCGCTGCGAGAACCAGCTCGTCATCGTCGGTGACAGCGTCTCGATCAGTTCCCGCCGCACATAGAGGAACGCGAGCCCTGGGGGGCCGAGCAGGTATTTAAGCGTCCCGGTCACGTAGAAGTCGACATCCAGGGCTTTGACATCGATGGGCCGAGTGCCGCAGTCCTGGTAGCCGTCGAGGAAGACGAGCGCGCCGTTCGCGTGGGCGATGCGGGCGATGGCTGGCACGTCGGAGCGATGCCCGGTCACGAAGGACACGTGGGTCAGCGGAACGATCCGGGTACTCCGATCGATCGCCTGCTCGTACCGCTCGGTCGGGATCGAGTACCCCACGCCATCGAGGAACCGGACCCGTGCGCCACGCGCTTGCTGGGCCAGCCAGATCTGGCCCATCGTCGGGAACTCGTATTCCCCCATCACGACGCCGGGTCGCTCGTCGAATCGCAGCGCGTTCGCGATCGGGTTGATACCGGCGGACGCGCTCGAGAGGATCGCCACTTCATCGGGCGAGGCATTGATGAACCGCGCAAATGCAATACGAAGCGACTCGTACACCTCCATCCAGTCGTCCCACGGCGCGGTTGAGGTGCGCCAACTGGTCGCGAATGTGCGCATCCCGTCTTCGACGGCGTCCGAGAGCGCACCCTGGGAGCAGTTGTACAGGTACGTCTTCTCCCGGAGGATCGGGAAATGTGTCCGCAATTCCGCGATCTGCGCATCGGTCAGCATGGAGTCCCGGATGGTGTCGTGAAGTGGTTGTCCCAAAAGGTGAAGTAGTGGGCCAGACCACCCTTTCGCAATTCCTCGCCGCGGAGACGTGGCCGCGTGGCTCGCCGCCCCCACCGGATGACCTCCATCGAGGGTGATATGCCGCTGGCCCGCTCACACAGCGGCTGCCATTCGATCAGCCCCCACGCCCGTTCCCATTTTTCGGAACGTTGGTTCTACTCCCCGCGTCATCAGGGGCGCGCCTCACGCTCACGATGCGCCGCTAGAGCATCCCGGCCCCGACGTGGACGCGCCGCGTGCGCTCGATCCCGGTGCGCAGACGGTACGTCGCGAGCGAGAGGGGTCGCGGCTCGTCTCTGGGATTCGCAGGAGTGCCGAACACTCCGATGTCCACGGGGTCGTTCATGGGAGCCGGGACGAGGCGGCCGGCGGTGTCCATGGCCGGAGCCGCGGCAGGAATCGCCGGACGGCCGTCTTGTACTGCAGATACGGCTGCCCGAAGCGCGCGACCAGCATCGGCTCTTCGAGGGCCGGGATATACACGATGTTCGCGAGTGTGAACACGCCGGCCCACTCCGCGAGCTGGGTTGAACGAAGGATGCACGCCTCGCCGAGCAGCACGCTGATAACGCCGCTGATCATCGGATTACGTACGAACCGATAGGGGCCTTCGACGACGAAGCGTCGCGGCGGGTCCCACGGCGCGAGCGTGCCGTGGCCGCGCGTCCAGAAATAAAAGAGGCACACTGCGAACAGCATTGCGCCCGCGGCGAGCAGAACCAGCCCGCAGACCACGGCCGTGATTCCTATCAGGTCGTGAGGGAAGGTGAACACAATCTGGTCTTGCCGGGCGATCCAGACCGGCACCAGGATGGTAACCACACCCGGCAGCGCCAGCAGGGACGCGGCTTGGCGAACGATCATCAGCATCGATGCTGTCCCCAGTAGATCGGCAGGCCTACACTCATTGGATGGGCCGAGAACAGAGTCCTCGGGAGACGCGGCGTGCCTATTGCGGCCGTACTGCAAACATGAATGGCATCCGGACCAACTCACGAACTGTGCGCCCGTTGTACTCGGCCGGGATAAACCGCATGTCAGGCAAGATCTCCCTACATGCCAGGGCGAACCGCGGATCGGTGTCGGCGAGCAGTTGGACAGATTCCATCTCCACCCGGCCCGTCGCATCGATCATGAATTGCAGCGTAGCGGCGCCGCCGCCCCCCTTTTTCCTGAGCGGGAAAGGGTACATCGGATGCACCTGATCCACCTCGCGAGCTTGCTTGAAGACGGGTCGCCATGTGCTGTCCTCGACATTCAGCGCGAGCACATCGCCCGTATCCGGCAGGATGGGATATGGCCAGGGCCCCTTTGGCAGAGTCTTCGGAGCAACAGAGAATGCGACGTGGTCACTGTCAGCGACGATGATCGTGTCACTCCGGAGCGCCTCGAGGATTTCGGCTGATTGTGGCCCGAGCTGCTCGGTGACGCCCCACGCGCCGTTGAACATGGCCAGAGACAGCTCGGGTCCGTGATCGGTGGTCACACGCACGAACCGCATGTGAGCGCCGCTGTCCCCGTCAGCGCGGAGCTGCGTGATCTCGGGTCTTTTTCCCCTGGACTTGACGCCCGGCGGCGGGGGGTCGGGTAGTGCGGCGGCGGAATCCGCCCATTGGGCCAGGGCGCCGGAGTCCGCGACGAGTGAGAACGTGCCGCTGTCCGTGCGCACGTAGACGTACACCTGTTTGCCGTGCTGTCGCGCGACCGTGACGCGGCCGCCGGCGAACTTTACGACCACCCGGTGCACGAGAAAGTCCGGGTTGATGCCGTCAGCTACGCTGGCATTCGGCTGCGCCGCCAGACCGGAAACGCCCGCGGAAGCCGCGAGCGCCCCGACGACGGCACCTGCGATCTGAACGATCCACTGTCGCACATTTATCCGTCGCCTGGCTGTGCCCGCGACGGCCAACGCTGCCGATTGCATTGCGTTGCCCTCCCGGTACCCCCGGTACC